>Ga0335397_10000005_pt1 | contig 219926 bp, 208 predicted proteins | sample MAT04_FD_205740 | JGI IMG/M metagenome (GOLD analysis project Ga0335397, IMG submission 205740) | Freshwater microbial communities from Lake Fryxell liftoff mats and glacier meltwater in Antarctica - MAT-04 (spades assembly) (version 2) ...
TTTTTTTGTTTGGTCGTTGTCGATCAATCGAAACGGATGCGGCGCGGCGACCGCCCGCGGACCGGTCTCTGCAAACCGATGCCGGCGCTCGAGCAATCATCCTCGGAATCGTCGTCGAGCAGCGCCGCGCCGCAGTGACGGCAGAAGCGGCCGTTCATCGCTGTTGCCTTACTCGGTCGCTGAGTTCGCTGATAGTCCGCGAAGTCGATGACGTTGCGACCTGGTGTTACAACTCTCTCAACCATTGCTGTCCTCGTACATTTGACAGCCTTATCGCAGCAAACCCTTCTTCCAAGTCTTCAGGCGACCGCTCAAATTTTAGAGGCAACGGCGGATCAGCCGAGATGCTTTCCAAAGAATGCAGTGGCGCGCGACCACGCGAGTTCCGCGGCTTCGCGATCATGCACCGCAGCGCGCTGCTCGTTGACGAAGGCATGGTCGGCTTCATAGCGGAAAAGTTCCGCCGTCTTGCCGGCCTCTTTCAGTCCCTTCTCGAAGGCGTCGACGACTTGCGGCGTGCACCAATCGTCGCGGTTGGCGAAATGGCCCTGCAGCGGAACCCGCACTTCCGAGGGTTTGGCCGCCTGCTCCGGCGGAATGCCGTAGAACACAACCGCGGCGCTGAGCTCGGGGATCTTGCACGCGCCGATCACGGTGACCGCGCCACCCAAACAGAACCCGGTGAGGCCGACCTTGGCGCCGTTGCGCGCGAGATAGGCCACCGCACCGCGCACGGTCTGCGTCGTCGCGTCGATGAAATCGAGCGAGCTCATCTCTTTGTTGGCTGCGTCCGTGTCGTGATAGGGCACGACCTTCCCGTTATAGAGATCGGGCGCGAGCGCATCGAAACCGGCCAGAGCGAAGCGGTCGGTCAGGCCCTTGATCTGCTCGGACAACCCCCACCATTCCTGGATCACGACGACGCCGGGCGCATTGCCGCGCGCGGCGTTGGCCAGATAGCCGCTGGCGTCCTGACCGTCGGGACGTTTGAAGGTGATGATCGTGCCCATGATTCCTCCGCTTGAGTCGCACATCGTTGCGAACATTGTGTCCGCACTGACTGCGAGATGCAATCGCCGGAGGTGCAGCCGCACATCGCGGCTCGACGCAACAAAAAAGCCCCCGAAGGGGCTTTCTGTCACGAGATCGTCGTCTGATCTCTCGTCGTTCGCGCTCAGTGCGCGTTCGACCAGACCTTGCGCTTGGTGAAGTACAGCAGGCCGCTGAGAATGATCAGGAAGATCATGACCTGCAGACCAAGGCGCTTGCGAGCTTCGAGATGCGGCTCAGCGGCCCACATCAGGAACGACGTGATGTCCTTGGCGTATTGCTGAACCGTCTGGGGGCTGCCGTCGTCATAGGTCACCTGCCCGTCCGAAATCGGGGGCGGCATCTTGATCGAATGGCCGGGATACCACTTGTTGTAGTACGACCCGTCCGGCAACGCGAACCCTTCCGGCGGCGTATCCAGATAGCCCTGCAGCAGCGCGTCGATGTAGTTCGGGCCCTGCTCCTGGAACTGGGTGAACAGGTCGAACGCGAACTGGGGGAAGCCACGCGGATAGGAGCGAGCCTTCGCAAGCAGCGACATGTCCGGAGGAACCGCGCCGCCATTGGCCGCGCGCGCCGCCTGCTCGTTCGGGAACGGCGAGTGGAAGGTGTCGGCGAGCCGGCCGGGGCGCTCGAACATTTCGCCGGCGTCGTTGGGGCCGTCCTTGATCGAGGCTTCGGCGGCGATCGCCTTGGCCTGATCCAGAGTGAAGCCGGGGCCGCCCGGCTCGGCGAGGTTGCGATATTGCAGCAACTTCAGTGAGTGACAGGCCGAGCAGACTTCCTTGTAGACCTTGAAGCCACGCTGCAATTGGGCGCGATCGTACTTGCCGAACGGGCCAGCAAAACTCCAGCTCAGCGAGGGCGGGCTCTCGCCGCCTTCCGCCGCCTTGGCGCTCTGCACGCCGCCGAACATCATGGATCCGGCCAACACCACGGCGAACAGGCTCGCCGCCGTCGTGCCAATCACCTTGCCCTTGTTCAGCACGTCTTCAGAGATCGAGTTCGGAAGCGGCAGGGTCTTCTCGACCCGTGACAGCATCGGCAGCACGATCAGGAAGTAGGCGAAGTAGAAGAAGGTGAAGACGCGGGCAAGCATAGTGTAGATGCCTTCCGCCGGCTTGGAGCCGAGCCACCCCAGAACCAGGCAGCAGACCACGAAGCCCCAGAAGAACCGCTTCGCCAGCGGACGATAGCGGGACGAACGCACCTTCGAGCTGTCGAGCCAGGGCAGGAACAGCAGGACGATGATCGCGCCGAACATCGCGACGACGCCCATCAGCTTGTCCGGGATCGAGCGCAGGATCGCGTAGAACGGCAGGTAGTACCATTCAGGCACGATGTGCGGCGGGGTCACACCCGGGTTCGCCGGAATGTAGTTGTCGGCTTCGCCGAGATAGTTCGGCATGTAGAAGATGAACCACGAGAAGAAGATCAGGAAGCAGGACATGCCGAACACGTCCTTCAACGTCGCGTACGGCGTGAACGGGACGGTGTCCTTCTCGGTCTTCGGTTCGACGCCGGCCGGGTTGTTCTGGCCGGTGACGTGCACCGCCCAGATGTGCAGCACGACGACGCCGACGATCACGAAGGGCAGCAGGTAGTGCAGCGAGAAGAAGCGATTCAGCGTCGGGTTGCCGACCGAATAGCCGCCCCACAGCAGCGTCACGATGCTGTCGCCGACGAACGGGATCGCCGAGAACAGGTTGGTGATCACGGTGGCGCCCCAGAAGCTCATCTGGCCCCACGGCAGCACGTAGCCCATGAAACCGGTCGCCATCATCAGCAGGTAGATGATCACGCCGAGGATCCACAACACTTCGCGCGGCGCCTTGTACGACCCGTAATACAGGCCGCGGAACATGTGAATGTAGACCGCGATGAAGAACATCGACGCGCCGGCGGCGTGCATGTTGCGCAGCAGCCAGCCGTAGTTGACGTCGCGAACGATGCGCTCGATCGAGTCGAAGGCCATGTCGACGTGCGGCGTGTAGTGCATCGCCAACACAATGCCGGTGATGATCTGCAGCGCGAGCATCATCGAAAGAATGGCGCCGAACGTCCACCAGTAGTTCAGGTTCCGCGGCGTCGGCCACGCAATGAACGAGGAGTGAACAAAGTTCCCGATTGGCAGGCGCTGTTCAAGCCACTTCATCCAAGGACTTTGTGGCTGATAGGTCGAGGGTCCGCTCATGATGCGATCCTAGTAAGCGATGTGGCGACGCGACTGAGCGTCAGCCGATCTGGATTTTGGTGTCGGAGACGAATTGATACGGCGGGACCGGCAGGTTCGCCGGGGCCGGCCCTTGGCGGATTCGGCCGGAGGAATCGTATTGCGAACCGTGGCAGGGGCAAAAAAAGCCGTCGAACAGGCCTTCATGCGCGATCGGAATGCAGCCAAGGTGAGTGCAGATGCCGACCACGACAAGCCACTGCTCGTAGCCTTCCTTGGTGCGGTCCTGATCGGTCTGCGGGTCGGGCAATGCCGACAGGCTCACCGAACGCGCTTCTTCGACCTGCTTCTTGGTGCGGTTCATGATGTAGATCGGCTTGCCGCGCCAGAACACTTTGATGTCTTGACCCTCAGCGATCGGGGTCAGATCGACTTCGATCGGCGCGCCGGCGGCGATCGTCGATGCGTCCGGGTTCATCTGCGAGATGAACGGCCACACGGTCGCAGCTGCGCCGACTGCAGCCACGGCGCCGGTTGCGATGTAGAGAAAATCACGGCGTGTCGGTTCCGCCGAAGTCTCTGTCGTCACGATCCAAAGCCCTTTCATATCTGCGGCCGGCGAAGCGGTCTCGGCAAGACGCGAAAACGATCGCCCGAGGGAAGGCCGCCGGAGTCCGCAGCCCACGCAACCCCTTGGCTGCTTGACGCAAGCCGGTCGGGAAGAAACAGACAGTCCAGAATCGATCTATTGGCACCCTTGCCGGTAGAGCGCAAGCCCGCCAACGGCTATTCAGCGCGGCTCATAAAATTCCCGCGAATTGTCATGTCGGAACGCGAGTTATAATTCAGTTGCTAGGGAGCATTACGTATGCGGATCGCCCTGTACCAACCCGACATTCCGCAAAACACCGGCACACTTCTTCGGTTTTGCGCGTGTTTAAACCTCGAAGCTCACATCATCGAGCCTGCAGGCTTTCCGACATCAGATCGGCATTTCCGGCGCGCGGGAATGGACTATCTCGATCAGGTAACGATCCTGCGCCATGATTCCTGGTCAAAATTCGTGCAATGGCGGAAGGAAGCTGACTGCCGAGTGATTTTGCTTACAACGAAAGGCGTAACACCCTATCTCGAACAACGTTACCAATCCACTGATGTGCTGCTGCTGGGCCGGGAAAGCGCAGGCGTACCGGACGAGGTCGCCGCAGCCGCCGATGCGCGCGTGCTGATCCCGATGCAACCGAAGATGCGATCGCTCAACGTCGCGATGGCCGCGGCGTTGGTGGTCGGCGAAGCGCTCCGCCAGACCCGTTACGGATAAAGGACAAGGCTTCGTGAGCTACGCGGTGAAAGAGATCTTCCTGACCTTGCAGGGCGAAGGCGCGCATGCAGGGCGCGCATCGGTGTTCTGCAGATTCGCCGGCTGCAATCTGTGGACCGGCCGCGAGCAGGATCGCGATCAGGCGGTATGCCGGTTCTGTGATACCGACTTTGTCGGTACCGACGGCACGCTCGGCGGTCGCTACACGGACGCCGGCGAGCTCGCCGGCGCTATCGCAGCGCAATGGGCCGGCGCCGAGGTTGATCGCTACGTCGTGATCACCGGCGGCGAGCCGCTGCTACAACTCGACGCGGAGCTGATTGCCGCACTGCAAAAGCAAGGCTTCGCGATCGGCGTCGAAACCAACGGGACGATCGAGCCGCCGCCGGGAATTGACTGGCTCTGCGTGAGTCCCAAGGCCGGCGCTGAGCTGCGCGTGAAGCGCGGCAACGAGCTGAAGCTGGTGTATCCGCAGCCCGGGGCGATGCCGGAGCAATTCGCCGCGCTCGACTTCGAGCGGTTCTCGCTGCAGCCGATGGATGGCCCGGCGCGCGACGAGCATACCCGTCTGGCGATCGCGTACTGCCTGCGCCATCCGCAATGGCGCCTCAGTGTGCAAACACACAAGACGATCGGGATCCGATAGCGCTCGTCAGAGCCGGTGATCGCGCGCGAACCGCGCCGCGGTCTGATCGGCGATCGCCTGCAGCCGCTGATCGTCGACCGGGAAGTCCGCGGCGAGCCAGGCGTCCTCCGCCAGCGTCAGGACATGACCGAGCGCCGGCCCCTCGGCGAAACCGCGGGCAATGAAATCGGCGGCTTTCAGCGGAAAAGCCGGCGCGCGCCAGCGCTGCGGCAACGCAATCAGGTCGCGCCATGGCGCAGGATCGGCCTCACGCCCTGCCCGCGCCCAGGCCAGCATCATCCTGTCGTGGAACCGCGGCTCCCCGAGGCGATACAGCCGGCGGCGTGCGGTGGCCTCGTCCATGCGGGCCAGCCGCCACCAGCGATGCCCCATCGAGTCGAGCCGCTTGCTCTCCGCGTTCGACAGCCGCAGCCGCTGCGTCAACCGCTTGGCGTCCTCGGTGACCGCGACGGCGAGCGCGCCGAGCCGCCGCACCGGGTCGGCGTCGAGACTGAGCGCGCGCTCCGCCTCGACCATCGCCGCGAAAGCTCCAGGATAGATCACGCCGCCGAGCACCCCGAGCAGCAGGCCGCCATCGGCCATCGCGACCACCGATGCCGCAGCGCCGCCGGCCACCATCAGCTTCAGCATCTCCATCCGCATCCGCTCGGCCGACAGCGTCGACAAGCCGCCACGGCCGCGGATGCAGGCCAGATACCCGTCCCGCTCGGGAGCGCCGACGCCATAAGCTGCGTGGATGCGGAAGAACCGCAAGATGCGCAGATAGTCCTCGGCGATGCGCTGATCCGGGTCGCCGATGAACCGCACCCGCCGCGCGGCGATGTCGTCGAGGCCGCCGACATGGTCGTGCACCACGCCGTCGGCGGAGACCGACAGCCCGTTGATGGTGAAGTCGCGGCGCTGGGCGTCGCGGACCCAGTCGCGGCCGAACGCGACCTTGGCCTTGCGGCCGAACGTCTCGACATCCTCGCGCAGCGTGGTGATCTCGAAGCCGTGGCCATCGAGCACCAGCGTCACGGTGCCGTGCTCGATTCCGGTCGGAACGGCCTTGATGCCGGCCGCCCTGGCGCGGCGAACGACCTCTTCGGGCAATGCGGTGGTGGCGATGTCGACGTCGCCGATCGGCAGCTTCAGCAGCGCGTTGCGCACTGCGCCGCCGACCACACGCGCTTCCTCACCATGGCCGTCGAGCAGTGCGAGAACCTGGGCAGCCGGGCCGACATGCAGCCACGGCGCGTCGGCGCGCACCGCAGCGGTCATTTTTCGACTCCGGGAACGAGCCGGCCGTCCTCGATATGCGCGGGCACATAAGTCGCGCCCGGCGGAGCGCCGGAGTAGTGGACGAGCAACAGCAGGCTGACGATCACCAACATCAGCGCCGACAACAGCAGCCAGCCGACAACGCGCAGCGGCCATGACGAGCGATGCGTCAGCGCCGAGCGCGTGATCACCAGATAGGCCGCGTAGAGGATGAAGGGGATGAGGAAGACTGCGACTTCCGTCAGTACGGCACGAATCATGGCAGGCAGATCCGTTCGTATAATACCCGCAGGATGCCTGCGGTCGCGCCCCAAATGTAACGCTCGGCGAACGGCATCGCGTAGTAGGAGCGCTGCGCGCCGCGGAATTCCTTGCTGTGCAACTGGTGATTACCCGGGTTCATCAGGAACGACAACGGCACCTCGAAGGCGTCGTCGACTTCCGATTTGTTGATGGTCAGTTCGAAGCCGGGCCGCACGCGCGCGACCGTCGGCAGAATGCGGAAACCGAAGCCGGTGCCGTAGACGTCGAGATAGCCGATCGGTTCGACATAGGAGCGGTCGAGGCCGATCTCCTCTTCCGCCTCCCGCAGCGCGGCGTCGAGCGGCGAATTGTCGGTAGCGTCGATCTTGCCGCCGGGAAATGCGATCTGCCCGGCATGATCGTTGAGATGCGCGGCGCGCATCGTCAGCAGCACGGTCGGCTCGGCGTGTTCGATCACCGGGATCAACACTGCGGCGGGCCGGATCGGCTGCTCCTGCGCGATCAACCGAAGCATCCGGTCGGTGCCGTGATCGCCGCTTGCGGGAATGACGCTGGCGTCGGTCAGCGCCGGAGGCACGTCGAACCGCAAGCGCCGCAGCGCGCGATCGAAGAAGTCGGCCGAACTGATGCTGCCCAAGGCAGACTCAATCCCCATCATCGGCTCGTTCAAAGTGCTTCCGGCCCGTTCAAAGTGCTTCCCTCATCTGCTCCGCGTCGGCCATCGCGAAGAACGCGCCGCCGGAAGCAATTCCATATTTCGGATGACCATCGACCACCCGCTCCTCGCCGATGTCAACCAGATCGTAATACAACGCCCGCGTCACCTTGGCCCAGAGGTCGGCGCGGACGTGCAGATAGGGCACGATTCCGCCATCGGCGGCGGTTTCGAATCGCAATCCGTGATCCGCGTCGCACGTGATCCAGTCGTCGACATTGGTGCGGAAGCGCAGCACGCGCCCGAGCGCATCCTCGTCCTTGACCATTTCAACCGCCAGAAACGGCGCGTCATCGACCTTGATGCCGACCTTCTCGACCGGTGTCACCAGAAAGTGTTTGCCATCCTCGCGCTTGAGGATGGTCGAGAACAGCCGCACCAAGGCCGACCGGCCGATCGGCGTGCCGAGATAAAACCAGGTTCCATCGCTCGCAATGCGCATGTCGAGGTCGCCGCAGAACGGCGGATTCCACAGATGCACCGGCGGCAGGCCCTTGCCGGTCGCGGATCGGCCCGCCGCGTCACGCGCGGCTTCGGTCAATCCGTCGAGACTGTGGTTTGCGGTCTGCCCTTGCTTCGCCATGGTTTACCCTGACCCTGATCTCCAGAAATTGCACGATAGCTGCGCATCTTTGCCAACGTACGGCGCGATTCAACTCTCCACATCGTGATGGGCGCAAATCCGCGATGCTCATAATGTGGGGATAGATTTGGCTAATAAAACCATAGCCTTCGCTTCGCCGCAGCGGCAGCCTAGCATGGCTGCGGAAATGACACGACGCCGCTGCGACAGGTTGGACCCGTCGACAGGCGAGCGCGAACAGGAGAGACTGGATGGCAGGCGCGGACAGTGTCGAGAAACTTGAAGACGTCATCGTGCGCTCTGCCGAGCAGGTCGCCAGCGACGTCCGGGCCGCCAAAGAGGCGATCTCCACGGTTATTTTCGGCCAAGACCGCGTCGTCGAGAACACGCTGATCACGATTCTGGCAGGTGGCCACGCGCTGCTGATCGGCGTGCCGGGCCTCGCCAAGACCAAGCTGGTGGAAACCTTGGGTGTGACGCTCGGCCTCGACGCCAAGCGCATCCAGTTCACGCCCGACCTGATGCCGTCCGACATTCTCGGCGCCGAAGTGCTCGACGAGACCGCCGCCGGCAAGCGCTCTTTCCGATTCATCGCCGGGCCGGTGTTCGCACAGCTGCTGATGGCCGACGAGATCAACCGCGCCAGCCCGCGCACGCAGTCGGCACTTCTGCAGGCGATGCAGGAACAGCACATCACGGTGGCCGGCGCACGGCACGACCTGCCGAAGCCGTTCCATGTGCTCGCGACCCAGAACCCGCTGGAGCAGGAAGGCACCTATCCGCTGCCAGAGGCCCAGCTCGACCGCTTTCTGATGGAAATCGACGTCGACTATCCGGATCGCGACGCCGAACGCCGTATCCTGTTCGACACCACCGGCGCCGAGCACGCGGTCCCCAAAACGACGATGAATGCCGAGCTTCTGGTCTCGGCGCAGCGGTTGGTGCGTAGGCTGCCGGTCGGCGACTCGGTGGTCGAAGCGATCCTCTCGCTGGTTCGTTCGGCGCGTCCCGGCCCGGAGGCCGGCGATCTCGGCAAGCTGATCGCCTGGGGGCCCGGCCCGCGCGCCAGCCAGTCGTTGATGCTGGCGGTGCGCGGCCGCGCGCTGCTCGACGGCCGGCTCGCGCCGTCGATCGACGACGTGCTCGACCTCGCCGAACCCGTGCTGAAGCACCGGATGGCTCTGACCTTCTCGGCGCGCGCCGAAGGCCGCACCATTCCGGACGTGATCCGGCAGCTCAAGAGCCGGATCGGTTGATGGCGCAGGCGACCGAGCAACCGAACAAGGAGACGCTTGCAGTCCGACGCGCGGATGGCGAAAGCCGCACGCTCGCCGCGTCACTGCCGCGGCTGATGCTCGAAGCCCGCCGGATCGCCAACAACGTCACCCATGGCCTGCACGGCCGCCGCCGCGCCGGCGCCGGCGAGAATTTCTGGCAGTATCGCCGCTTCGTGTCCGGCGAGCCGGCGCAAAACGTCGACTGGCGGCGCTCGGCGCGCGACGATCATCTCTACGTCCGCGAACTGGAATGGGAGGCGGCGCATACGGTGTGGCTGTGGCCGGACCGTTCGGCCTCGATGGCCTACGCCTCGAAGGGCGTGCGCGACAGCAAGCTCGAGCGCGCGCTGATCGTCACCTTCGCGCTGGCTGAGCTGCTGGTCGCTGGCGGCGAGCGGGTCGGCATTCCCGGGCTGATGAACCCGACGTCGAACAACAACGTGATCGACCGGATGGCGCAGGCGATCCTGCACGACACCCGTTCGCGCGACAGTCTGCCGCCGTCCTTCGCGCCGTCGTCGCTGGCCGAAATCGTGGTGCTGTCGGACTTCTGGTCGCCGATCGGCGAGATCCGGCAGATGCTCGCCGGGCTGTCCTCGTCCGGCGCGCACGGCACCCTGGTGCAGGTTGTCGATCCTGCGGAAGAGAGCTTTCCGTTCTCCGGCCGTGTCGAATTCGTCGAGCCCGAAGGCGGCGGCGCGATCACCGCCGGCCGCGCCGAGACCTGGGCGGCCGATTATGTGGCGCTGGTGGCGGCGCATCGCGACCAGATCCGGATCGAAACCGGCAAGCTCGACTGGCTGTTTTCGACTCACACCACCAGCCGCTCGGCCGCTGAGCTGCTGCTGTTCCTGCACGCCGGAATGACCTCAGCCAAGGGCGTCGAACGCGGCGCCAAAGCGGGGCTCGGCGCATGATCGGCGGTTTGCCTCTCTCCTTCGCCGAACCGTTGCTGCTGATCGGGCTCGTTGCGCTGCCGGCGCTGTGGTGGTTGCTGCGGGTAACGCCGCCGCGGCCACGCCGCATCGACTTTCCGCCGACCCGGCTGCTGTTCGAGATCGCCCCCAGGGAAGAAACGCCGTCGCGCACGCCGTGGTGGCTGACCGCGTTGCGGATGCTCGCCGCGGCGCTGGTGATCATCGCGCTCGCCGGCCCGATCTGGAATCCGCAGACCGCCGCAGGCAACAGCCGCGCGCCGCTGCTGATCATGCTCGACGACGGCTGGAGTTCGGCGTCGAACTGGGAGATGCGGATCAAGGCCGCCGACGAAGTGATCGCCGAAGCCGATAGTTCGCGCCGCGCCGTCGCGCTGGCGCCGCTGTCGGAAGCGACGCGCGATCTGACCTTGATGCCGGCGGGCACCGCGCGGGTGTCGCTGCGCCAGCTCGCGCCGAAACCCTATGCGGTCGAACGCGTCGAGGCGCTGCCGCCGATCGAGCGCTTCCTGAAGGCCTCCGGCGACGCCGAGATCGTCTGGCTGACTGACGGCGTCGACACCGGACGCGGCGGCGAATTCGTCGAGGGCCTGAACAAACTGGTGCAGAACCGCAGCGTCACCATCGTCGAGGGCGGCGCGCCGCCGACCCATGCGCTCGCCGCCGCGGAGAACGCTGCCGCCAAAATGACGGTCAAGGTACTGCGTTCGCAGGCCGGCGGCCTCGACACCGGCACGGTGCGGGCGCTCGACGCCAAGGGGGCGCCGATCGGGGAGGCGCGTTTCAACTTCCCACCGCAGGATCGCGAGACCGATGCCGCGTTCGAGCTGCCGGTCGAGCTGCGCAACGATATCGCGCGGCTCGAAATCGCCGGCGAGCGTTCGGCTGGCGCGGTGCAACTGCTCGACAAGCGCTGGCGCCGCCGCGCCATCGGCATCGTCTCCGGCGGGAGCACCGATACCGCACAGCCTCTGCTGGCGCCGACCTTCTACCTCGCCCGCGCACTGTCGCCATTCGCCGACGTGCGGCTCGGCGACCGCGCGGCGCCGCAGCAGGCAATCGCGCAGTTTCTCGATCAGAAACTGCCGATGATGGTGATGGCTGATGTCGGCGCGCTATCGCCGGAGCTTCGCCAGCGGCTCGACGCCTGGATCGAACAGGGCGGCGTGCTGGTGCGGTTCGCGGGGCCACGGCTTGCGCGCCAGGACGACGACGATCTGGTGCCGGTGAAGCTGCGCCGCGGCGGCCGCAGCCTCGGCGGCAGCCTGACCTGGGAGAAGCCGCAGCACCTCGCTTCCTTCGCGGCCGATGGCCCGTTCGCGGGGATCGCCGTGCCGGCCGACGTCACCGTCAATCGCCAGGTGCTGGCCGAGCCCGACGCGGTGCTGGCGACCAAAAGCTGGGCCTCGCTCGCCGATGGTACGCCGCTGGTCACCGGCGAACATCGCGGCAAAGGCCTGGTGACGCTGTTCCACGTCAGCGCCGACATGCGCTGGTCCGACCTGCCGATGTCCGGCACCTTCGTCGAAATGCTGCGGAGGCTGGTGGACATGTCCGGCTACACCTCGACGCCGGGCGCAGGCGTCGCCGCCGAGACCAACGCGGCCGAGACCGTGGCGCCGCTGCGCACGCTCGACGGCTTCGGCGCGTTCGGGCCGCCGCCGGCCTCGGCCAAGCCGATCCCGGTCGCGTACCGCGACCGCGGCAGCGCCGACCACCCACCCGGCTTCTACGGCCCGGCCGATGGTCCGCTGGCCGTGAATACGCTGGCGGCCGCCGATCGCATCGCGCCGCTCGACACCGCGGCGATCAAAGCGCGGCGCGCGGACTACACCAATGCCGAACCGCGCGATCTGCGCGGGATTCTGCTCGCCTCCTCGCTTGGCCTGTTCTTGCTCGACGCGCTGATCGTGGCGCTGCTCGGCGGCGGTCTGGTCGCGCTGCTGATGCGCCGCCGCCGCGCGGCCACCGCCGCATTGGCGCTGATGCTCGCGCTGCCGCTGGCGACGATGCCGTGGCCGTCTTATGCCGACGGCCCCAAGGACGAGTTCGCGATCAAGTCGACGTCGCAAACTCACCTTGCCTATGTGGTGACCGGCAATCCGGACGTGGATTCGATCGTCAAGGCCGGGATGAATGGGCTGACGCTGTTCCTGGCGCAGCGCACCGCGCTCGAAGCCGGCGAGCCGATCGGCATCGATCCGGCGCGCGACGAGCTGTCGTTCTTCCCGCTGATCTACTGGCCGGTGATCGCGGGTGCGCCGAAGCCGCCGCAGGACGCGCTCAACAAGATCGACGCCTATATGAAGCAGGGCGGCACCGTGATTTTCGACACCCGCGACGCGATCGAGGCGCCGGCGGGCCCGAACGGCGCATCCCAGACGCCCGGCATGTTGACGCTGCGCAACGTGTTGTCCTCGCTCGACATCCCCGAGCTTGAACCGGTGCCGCGCGAGCACGTGCTGACCAAAACGTTCTATCTGCTGCGCGACTTCCCCGGCCGTTTCACCGCAGGCGAGACCTGGGTCGAGGTGCTGCCTCGCGAGAACGACGACGAGGACTCCGCGCGGCCGGCGCGCGGCGGCGACGGGGTGTCGCCGATCATCATCACCTCGAACGATTTCGCCGGCGCCTGGGCGATGCGGCCGGACGGCCAGCCGATGCTGCCGCTGACGCCGGGCGAGCCGCGCCAGCGCGAATTCGCGTTCCGCGCCGGCGTCAACATCGTGATGTACACGCTGACCGGCAATTACAAAGCCGACCAGGTCCACGCCCCCGCGCTGATCGAACGGCTCGGGCAGTGATGCGGGCAAACAATTCGCCTCGTCATTCCGGGATGCGCCGCACTCGCGGCGCAGACCCGGAATCCATACTCCCTGCAGGGGTTATGGATTCCGGGTTCGCGCCAAACGGCGCGCCCCGGAATGACGGAGGCGAAATGGAGTAACTGATGCAATACGGCATCGCCTTCGCGCCCCTGGTTCCTGCGGCCGTGCTGTGGGTCGCGCTCGCCGCTGTCGCGGTCATCGCGGCTATCCTGCTGCTCGGCCGTTCGCGCGGCGCGCTGGTGCGGATCGCGGCGCTGGCGCTGATCCTGCTCGCGCTGTCGAATCCGTCCTTCACCCGCGAGGAGCGCGAACCGCTATCATCGGTCGCGGCCGTCGTGGTCGACAAGAGCCCGAGCCAGAATTTCGGCAGCCGCAATCAGGAAGCCGAGCAGGCCAAGGAAGCGCTGGTCGAGCGGCTGAAGCAGCTGAAGGGCGTCGAAGTCCGCGTCGTCGAGGCCGGCCAGGCCGACGGCGAGACCGACGGCACCAAGCTGTTCGGCGCGCTGACCTCGGCGTTGTCCGACGTGCCGACCGACCGCGTCGCCGGCGCCTTTCTGATCACCGACGGCCGGGTTCACGACATCCCGGCGAACGCCGCGGCGCTCGGCTTCCAGGCGCCGGTGCACGCGCTGATCACCGGGCGCAGCAACGAACGCGATCGCCGGATCGCGATCGTCGCCGCGCCGCGCTTCGGCATTGTCGGCCAGACCCAGACCATCACCTACCGGCTCGACGACCAGGGCATCACCGGAGAACGCGCCCGCGTGGTGGTGCGCCGCGACGGCGAAATGCTGAACGAGCGCAGCGTCGGCAGCGGGCAGACTGTCACTGTCGACGTCGAGATCAAGCACGCCGGCCCGAACATCGTCGAGATCGAAGCCTCGCCGGTCGCGAACGAACTGACCATGGTCAACAATCGCGCGGTGGTCTCGATCGACGGCGTCCGCGACAAGCTGCGCGTGCTGCTGGTGTCCGGCGAGCCGCATTCCGGCGAGCGCACCTGGCGCAATCTGCTGAAGTCCGACGCCAGCGTCGACCTCGTGCATTTCACCATCCTGCGGCCGCCGGAGAAGCAGGACGGCACGCCGATCAACGAATTGTCGCTGATCGCGTTTCCGACCCGCGAGCTGTTCCAGCAGAAGATCAACGAGTTTCAGCTGATCATCTTCGACCGCTACGCACGCCAGGGCGTGCTGCCGATCGCGTATTTCGACAACATCGCGCGCTATGTGAAGAACGGCGGCGCGGTGCTGGTCTCGGCCGGGCCGGACTACGCCTCGACCACTTCGATCTGGCGCACGCCGCTCGATCAATTGCTGCCGGCGGAGCCGGTCGGCGTCACCGAGAAGCCGTTTTATGCGCATCTGTCCGACGCCGGGAAACGCCACCCGGTGACGCGCGGGCTGGAGGGCTCGAATTCCGAGCCGCCGAAATGGAGCCGCTTCTTCCGCACCATCGACACCCGCAACACCACCACGCCGCCGCTGATGACCGGCGCCGACAACATGCCGCTGCTGCTGCTCTCGCATTTCGGCGAGGGCCGTGTCGCGCTGCTGCTGTCCGATCACATCTGGCTGTGGGCGCGCGGCTACGAAGGCGGCGGCCCGCATCTCGATCTGTTGCGGCGGATGTCGCATTGGTTGATGAAGCAGCCCGACCTCGACGAGGAGGCTCTGCGGCTGAAGGTCGAAGGCAAGGACCTGCAGGTGATCCGCCAGACCATGGCGGACGACGTGCCGCCGGTGACCGTCACTTCGCCGTCCGGCAAAATCCGGCAGCTCAGCCTGAACTCGAACGATCCCGGCACCTGGCGCGCGACGCTGCCGGCCGACGAACTCGGACTGTGGCAGGCGACCGACGGCACGCTGAAGGCGCTGATCAATGTCGGGCCAGTCAATCCAAAGGAATTCTCCGAAGTCACCTCGACCCCCGACACGCTGAAGCCCCTGGCGCAGGCGACCGGCGGCGATTCACGGCGGATCGCCGATAGCGGCGGCATCGAGCTGCCGCGGATCGTGCCGGTGCAATCCGCGACGCTGTTCCGCGGCGACGGCTGGCTCGGCGTGCGGATGCGCGATGCCAGCGTGGTCCGCGGCGTCGGCGTATTACCGGTGTTCACCGGCCTCATCGGCCTGCTGCTGCTGCTCGGCGCCTTCGCGGCGACCTGGTTGCGGGAGGGTCGCTAAGAGCCCGACCAATCCTTGAAACGCTTGGTGAAGGCGTCGACATCGATCAGACCGCGGATGTGGCGGCCATCGCCGACCCTGCGGGTGCCGACATAGCAGGCGACATCGAAGCTCACCGTGCGCTGCTCGACCGCTGTCACGCGCGAGACCGTCCGCACCACATGGCCGACCAGCGCCGGCGTCAAATGGCGGATGTCGACGCCAGTGCCGACGGTGACCCAGCCGTCCGGCAATTTCGGATGGACCGCCTCGCCGGAGGCCATTTCCATTTCGAGGATCATCAGCGGCGTCGCGAACACCGACGGCATATACGGTACGAAGTGCTGGACCGTCTGCTCCGGCGTCACCGTGATCTGCCGCTCGGCGCTCATGCCGACGGTGAGTACATCGCGCGCGTCCATCAGGGCCTCTGCAATTTCGACAATCAATGCGTGTGTGCTCGTCATTCCGGGGCGCTCACGAAGTGAGCGAACCCGGAATCCATATTCCCAGTGTCGATGAGAAGGACAAGCGTTGCAATGTCCACACTCGACCGCAAGTCCAGGGGGTATGGATTCCGGGTTCGCGAGCTTCGCTCGCGCCCCGGAATGACGAACGAGAAGTCGTCGAAAAGGCTTACTTGCCCTGCTCGGCCTTGCGTTCGATGAAGGTCTTGCCACCCTTCATCTTGTTGCTGAGCGGCGCTTCGTTGATCTGAATCACCACGGCCTCGGCATCGACGCCGAGATGCGTCACCAGCGCCTGGGTGATGTCGCGCATCATCCCGGCCTTCTGCTCGTCGGTGCGGCCGGCAGCCATGTTGACGGTGATCTCGGGCATCCGGATTCTCTCCCTGTTGTGCGCGTTGGCTGCGCGGTTGTTCGTCCTTCTCCCCTCGTGGGAGAAGGTGGCGCGGACGAAGTCCGCGACGGATGAGGGGGACTTGGCGAAGGCCCTCGACCCCTCACCCCGCTTTGCTTCGCAAAGCGACCCTCTCCCACAAGGGGAGAGGGTTCAATCCGCCCCTTGCCGAACTAACTCCACTTCACGCTGTGCCGCGCCAGCACATCGCGGACCTTGGCGACGAGGTCATCCACGCCGCAGGAGAACTGCGCATCGGCCTGCTTCTTCAGATACTCCTCACGATCCTTCTCCAGCGACGCCAGTTCGGCACCGAGGATCAGGTCCTTGATCTGGACTTCGCCGCGCTCTTTCTCGTCGGAGCCCTGAATGATGGCGCAGGGCGAGTTGCGCTTGTCGGCGTATTTCATCTGCTGGCCGAGCGAGTGCTTCGGATTGCCGAGATACAATTCGGCGCGAATGCCGGCCTGGCGCAGCGTCGACACCATCTTCTGATAACCGGCGATGTCGCCGCCGAACACCGTGACAACGACGGGGCCGTAGCTCGGCTGTTTCGGCTTGTCCCGGTTGACGATCTCCAGCGCCGCCTGCAGCCGCGACACGCCGATCGAGAACCCGGTCGCCGGCACCGGCTCGCCGCGGAAACGCGACACCAGACCATCATAACGCCCGCCGCCGCCGACCGAGCCGAACCGAATCGGTCGGCCCTTCTCGTCCTTGGTGTCGAGCAGCAGTTCGACCTCGTAGACCGGACCGGTGTAGTATTCGAGGCCGCGGACGACGGAAGGGTCGATGAGAATTCTCATCTGATCATATCCTCCCGCAGTCGCAAGCCGAGCTATCTCGCCAAGCTCATCTAGCCCTTGCTGTGCGATCGGCGAGTCCCCGAAAGACTCTTTGAGTCCAGATACCACCTCTTCGTTCGACCGACGCAGTTCGCTCGGATTGCGTTTCTGTATCGAGCCGGCAAAATTTGAGTCACCTGGCGAGGTAGAAAGCACAGCCCCAAACGAAACATAATTGAAGATGCGCAGCATCTGCTCTTCAGTCAGGCCCGCGCCTTTAGTGAAGTCACCTTTGCCTTCCTCACCACCATCCCACCGACCGTTTCCGAGTAGCTTCTCGATTTCCGTGATCGGAAACTTGTCGAGCTTATCGATGGCCCTCAGAACGGTCAGCCTGCGACCAGCATTTTCTTCGCCGCCAAGCCCAATGGCCTCCAGCACGCCATCAAGCACTTTGCGGTTATTCACCTTGACGACGTACTGCCCCTTCTCAAAGCCCAGCGCTTCCATGGTGTCCGCCGCCATCATGCACATCTCGGCGTCGGCGGCGGCGGTCGGCGCGCCCACGGTGTCGGCGTCGAACTGCATGAACTGGCGGAAGCGGCCGGGACCGGGCTTTTCGTTGCGGAACACCCAGCCGAACCGGTAGCTGCGATACGGTTTCGGCAGTGCGTCAAAATTCTCGGCGACGTAGCGGGCGAGCGGCGCGGTCAGGTCGTAGCGCAGGCTGATCCACTGCTCGTCGTCGTCCTGCAGCGAGAAAACGCCCTCGTTGGGGCGGTCCTGGTCGGGCAGGAACTTGCCGAGGGCGTCGGTGTATTCGAACGCCGGGGTCTCGACCGGCTCGAAGCCGTAGCGCTCATAGACCTCGCGGATGATCTCGACCATCGACCGCGTCGCCGCGATCTCGGCGGGGCCGCGGTCGGCCAGCCCGCGCGGCAGCCGGGCGCGGAGTTTCTGCGTTTTCTTCGGTTTTTCAGCCATTGTCGTCTTTCAGCGTCGGGCCGGGTTGGTACCAGCCGCCCTGCTCCACAGCAAGGCTGGGTTGTGTGATCCAGCGCAAATCGGCCGCGCCCGGATGGTCTATCGCAGGATAGGAGACCCACGTAAAATTGCTGGCTCGTGGCGTTCCCGTGATCCCCCGAAGCTGCTAGCCTGCGACGCCGTCCGCAACCCGCCCGCGCATGCATGAGGAGCGCTATGTTAGACAAGAGCAAGCCTACGTCCGCCGTCAACGTGCCGAACGACCTCGAGGCGTTCTGGATGCCGTTCACGGCGAACCGGGCCTTCAAGCGCGCGCCGAAAATGATCGCGGGCGCCAAGGACATGCATTATTTCACCACCGACGGGCGCAAGATCATCGACGCCGCCTCGGGGATGTGGTGCTCCAACGCCGGTCACGGCCGCACCGAGATTTCGGCTGCGATCGCCGCGCAGGCCGAGGCGCTCGACTTCTCGCCGCCGTTCCAGTTCGGCCAGCCGAAGGCGTTCGAACTCGCCAGCCGCATCGTCGAGCTGGCGCCGGACGGGCTCGACCACGTGTTCTTCTGCAATTCCGGCTCGGAAGCCGCGGACACCGCGTTGAAGATCGCGATGGCCTGGCAGCAGATCCGCGGCCAGGGCTCGCGCACCCGCTTCATCGGCCGCGAGCGCGGCTATCACGGCGTCGGCTTCGGCGGCACCGCGGTCGGCGGCATCGGCAACAACCGCAAGATGTTCGGCACGCTCCTGAACGGCGTCGACCATCTGCCTGCGACCTATGACCGCGACAAGCAAGCGTTCAGCAAGGGCGAGCCGGAATACGGCGCGCATTTCGCCGACGCGCTGGAGGGCCTCGTCAATCTGCACGGCGCCAACACCATCGCCGCGGTGATCGTCGAGCCGATGGCCGGTTCCACCGGCGTGCTGCCGGCGCCGAAGGGCTATCTGAAAAAGCTGCGCGAGATCACCAAGAAGCACGGCATCCTGCTGATCTTCGACGAGGTGATCACCGGGTTCGGCCGCCTCGGCCACGCCTTCGCCGCGGAGCGCTATGGCGTCACCCCGGACATGATCACCTTCGCCAAGGGCGTCACCAACGGCGCAGTGCCAATGGGCGGCGTGATCGCCAGCGCCGAGATCCACGATGCCTTCATGAGCGGACCGGATTACGCGGTGGAGTTGTTCCACGGCTACACCTATTCGGCGCATCCGCTGGCCTGCGCCGCTGGCCTCGCCACACTCGACATCTACCGCGACGAGAAGCTGTTCGAGCGCGCCAAGGCGCTCGAGCCGAAGTTCGCCGACGCGGTGATGGCGCTGCGGTCGGAGCCGAACGTGCTCGATATCCGCACCATCGGCCTCACCGCCGGCATCGACCTCGCTCCGCTTTCGGACGGACCCGGCAAGCGCGGCTACGAGGCGATGAACTCGGCGTTTCACGACCACGAGCTGATGCTGCGGATCGCCGGCGACACCCTGGCGCTGACCCCGCCGCTGATCCTCAGCGAGGACCATATCGGCGAAATCGCCGACAAGGTCGCCAAGGTGATCCGCGCCGTCGCCTGACGCTGCCTGCCTCGCTTCCTGTCTAGGCGGACGAATCCAGTGGACTCGTCCGCCGAATCACCAATGATGGCGGGATCGGCAGGACAACCGGCGCTAAATGTTCCGAATCTCGACCATTTTCATTGCCATCTGCATGGTACTGGTCTCCGTGTCGCTCGGCACGGTGGTGTATTCGCTCGCCGGGTTCAGCGCGGGCGAATCCGCGATCGTCGCGCTCGCGACGCTGACCTTCTTCGTTCTTTACAGCGCCGTGTCGATGCGGCTCAGCGACCGCGCCGACCCCAGTCACCAGATCGCCGACCTGTCACGCGGCACCGCCGACCTTGCCCGCCAGATCGCCGAATTCGGCCGCCGGCTCGCCGTTGTCGAGGGCAAGGTGGTCGCCGCCAATGCGACCAATCAAGACCGCATCCAGGTCGCGATGGGTGAGATCGGCGAGCTCGGGCTGCTGGTGAAGCAGCTCGCCGCCTCGGTCGCGACCCACGAGGACATGCTGGCCGGAGCCGCGCCAGGCGCGCCGCCGCGGCGAACTCCGTTGCTCGATCCGGAAGCGCCGGTGCAGATCCAGCAGATCGCCGACAATCAGGCCGAACAGCCCGGGGCAACGGACGTCGTTCCCGCTCCCGCCGCGCCGTCGTCGCTCCCGCCCCAGCCGGCGCGCGATCCGGCACAAATCCTGACCGCGGTGAAGAACGCCGTCGAGGCTGGTCGGCTCGACATCTATCTGCAGCCGCTGGTGACGCTGCCGCAGCGCAAGGTGCGGTTCTACGAGATCGTGACGCGGTTGCGCGACGGCAAGGATCAGGTGCTGACCGCCGACGAGTTTCTTCCCGTCGCAGAATCCGCCGGAATGATGGGCCGCATCGATCACGAGGTGATGCTGCGCGCGGTCCAGGTGCTGCGCCGCCTGATGGTGCGCAACAAAGAGGTCGGCGTGTTCGTCAATGTCGCCGGGGCGACGCTGTCGGACGCCGATGCGTTTTCACAATGTCTCGATTTTCTCGAGGCCAACCGGGCGTTGGCGCCGTCTTTCGTGCTGGAATTCAAGCAAAGCACGCTGCGCAACCTCGGGCCGCGCGAGAGCGAGCACCTCGCGGCGCTGGCGCAGCGGGGCTTCCGGTTCTCGATTGACCACGTCACCGACCTGCGGTTCGAGCCGCGCGAACTCGCCGATCGCGGCGTGCGCTTCATCAAGGTGCCGGCGTCGCTGCTGCTCGACCAGCGCGAGCATCCGGCGGCCGACATCCACCCCGCGGATCTGTCCGACCTGCTCGGCAGGTTCGGCATCGACCTGATCGCCGAGCGGATCGAGGGTGAGCGCGCGGTGGTCGACCTGCTTGACTACGATGTGAGGTTTGGGCAGGGGTTCTTGTTCGCAGCGCCCCGGCCGCTGCGACCCGAGACCGCCCCATCGCCTGCGCCGATATCTTCCGGCGACAAGGCCAAGCAGGACACCGCCACTCCGCATGATTCAGGCCCCTCCCCGAAGGGCGAACTCGCCCGGATCGATCCGCCGCGCGCCGCCACTGGCGTCGCCGCTCTGGCGCGCCGCGCCGTCGGCCCGGTCTGACCGCTTCACCGCATGACCACACTTCGTTTCGTCGATCACCTGCGCGAGCTGATGGGCTCTGTCGATGTCGTGTTGAGCGACATCTGGGGCGTGGTCCATAACGGCCTGGAATCGTTTCCCGAGGCTTGCGACGCGCTGCGCACCGCGCGCAACGAAGGCCGCACTGTGGTGCTGATCACCAATGCACCGCGCCCGGCCGACTCGGTACAACGCCAGCTCCGCAAGCTGCACGTGCCCGACGATTGCTACGACGCCATCGTCTCGTCCGGCGACCTCACGCGCGCTTACGTCGCCGAGCACCCCGGTCAGTCGGTGTTCTGGCTGGGCCCAGATCGCGACAATTCGATCTATCGCGGCCTCGATGCTGTCCTGACGCCGCTGGACCAGGCCGACTACATCATCTGCACCGGCCCGTTCGACGACGAGACCGAGTCGGCCGAGGACTATCGTGAGATGATGGGCGAAGCTCTGCAGCGCAAGCTGAGGCTGATCTGCGCCAACCCCGACATCGTGGTCGAGCGCGGCGACCGGCTGATCTATTGCGCCGGCGCGATCGCCGAACTCTATCGCGAACTCGGCGGCGACGTCATTTTCTACGGCAAGCCGCATCGGCCGATCTACGACCGCGCCATGGCGATCGCACGTGAACTGCGCAACGCCGAGACGCCGTTGCAGCGCGTGCTGGCGATCGGCGATTCGGTGCGCACGGACCTCGCCGGCGCGCAGAGCTATGGCATCGATCTGTTGTTCGTCACCCGCGGCATCCATTCCGACGCTTTCGAGGGCATCGACCGGCTGGATACCGACGCTGTCAGCGAACTGTTCGGCCACCCGCCGCTGGCGCTGACCCGCGAATTACGGTGGTAACAGCGCCGCTCCTCACCTCGACGAGTCATTCCGGGATGCGCTGCGCCAGTAGCGCAGACCCGGAGTCCCCAGATTGGTGCAAAGAGAGATTCCGGGTTCGCGCTTCGCGCGCCCCGGAATGACGGCGCGGGACGGCGCAAAAACAAAAACGCGCCCCGTGGCCGGAGCGCGTTTTGAAAACTCGGTGGTCGTGATGGCGGGCATTACGCCGCGACGTGATCCGGGAATACCGCCTCGATCTTCGTCTTCAGGGTCGCGGCGTTGAACGGCTTGACGATGTAGTTGTTCACACCCGCCTTCTTGGCGGCGATCACGTTCTCGGTCTTGGATTCCGCGGTGATCATGATGAATGGCGTCTGCGACAGGTTCGGGTCGGCGCGAACTTCCTTCAGCAGGTCGTAGCCCGTCATCGGCTCCATGTTCCAGTCCGAGATCACCAGACCGTACTTCTTGACGCGCATCTTTTCGAGCGCCGCCGAGCCGTCGCTGGCATCGTCGATATGCTCGAAGCCGAGTTGCTTCAGAAGATTACGAATGATCCGGATCATGGTGCTGTAGTCGTCCACCACCAGGACCGACATTGACAAATCAACCGCCATCTTCAACTCCCAAGGGGCACCGCAACGGTGCGCCGAAACGCCCCAACGGTGGGCTCAATTTGGTTCTCAGGAAAACCCGACGTTCGAAACGTCCGGCCCCATCCGGAGCCCAGAACTAGCACCGCTGATTAAACAGCCCGTTAACCGGGGTATCATGAGCGTCGCGGACGTCGCCGCGGAAGTCACGATGAACCGCTGGTTTGCCGCATATTTGGATTGTCCGGCGGTTTCCCGTAGTCTTACGAGTGTGCTGGCGGGATGGAAAGCAGGGCGGCGTCATGCCTGGCCGTCATGGCGGTTGATCGCGGCGGCTGCTAGAGCATTTGCCAGCGAAGCGATTACCGGTTCGCGTGAAGACTCCGCGTCCAACCTAAAATCTAGAGCTTCGGTTCTGGTTCGATCAGAGCCGAAAGAGCTCTAGGGAGTGCCGATGAATTATCGCCATGCCTTCCACGCCGGCAATTTCGCCGACGTCATCAAGCACATCGTCCTGGTCCGGATCCTGACCTATCTGCAGGAGAAGCCGGCGCCGTTCCGGGTGATCGACAGCCATGCCGGCGCCGGGCTTTACGACCTCACCGGCGAAGAAGCCATCCGCGGCGGCGAGTGGGCCACGGGCATCGCCCGGGTGCTGCAGGCGCGGTTCACCGACGCCGCGGGCGACCTGATCAAGCCGTATCTCGACATCGTCCGCGCCTTCAACCCGCAGCGTGACATGACTGCCTATCCGGGATCGCCGCTGATCGCCCGCGCCCTGCTGCGGCCGCAGGACAGCATGGTCGCGAGCGAACTGGAGCCGCTGGCGCGCAAGCAACTGATCAACGCGCTGCGCCGCGACACCCAGGCCCGGGTGGTCGATCTCGACGGCTGGCAGGCGCTGACGGCGTTCGTGCCGCCGAAAGAACGCCGCGGTCTGGTGCTGATCGATCCATCGTTCGAACAGAAGGACGAGTTCGAGCGACTGGCCGCGGGCTTCAGCACGGCTTACGCGAAATGGCCGACCGGCACCTATCAGTTGTGGTACCCGGCAAAGAATCGCCGCCTCACCGAGGCATTGGCCGACCACGTCGCAACCGTCGCCGCTGCGGGTGGCGAGGGAAAGTGTCTGCGGCTGGAATTCAGCGTCGCACCGCAACAGCCGGACGGCGCACTGACGTCGACTGGTCTGCTGGTGGTGAACCCGCCATGGACGCTGGCGTCGGAGTTGAGAGTCATTCTCCCCGAATTGGAGAGACCGCTCGGCCAGGGCGGCGTCAGCCGCTATCGGCTCGAGCTACCCAGATCGTGACCACCCGATCAGTGATCGCTTCCAGCACGAAAAGTCTCATTTGAACGTAGTCAATTCGCGTCAATCCGTATTATGCTGACTCATTGGACTGGCTTTACGTTCCGCTTCCGCGAATGGGGGCGGCGGAGTGACAAGGCCGTACTACCTCGGACCGGCATTTAGCGGGTCCAGCTTTCGGCCAAGCTTTCCGGCAGCGCAATGTCAGGTCGCACCGAAGCGCCGGCGCGCGACGGAAAGCATGCGGGAGGGGTTTCCGGAATGTCTATGACGGGAACGGTGAAGTTCTTTAATGGAGAGCGTGGCTATGGTTTCATCAAGCCAGATGACGGTGGCCGCGATGTATTTGTTCATATCACTGCAGTCGAGCGTGCCGGCTTGAAGGATCTGACTGAAGGTCAGCGCATTTCGTTCGAGGTCGAGCCAGACAAGAAGGGCAAGGGCCCCAAGGCGGTCAATCTGGTGATTTCATAACCGCAGCCGCCGGCTTCGCTCGGGCCAGCGCGACAGCCCTGGCAGCGATCGCTTATGTAGCAGATGATGGCGCACCGGATGGTGCGCCACGACGATCAATTGTGCGCGCGGTCCGCGTCGTCTCGATGCACGATTCGGCGCGACGTGCCGATCGAATCCAGCAAAAAAATCCCGGCCACAAGGGCCGGGAATGATGATCGCCGAGTTTCTTGGTCGCGATGATTTCGTCGCGAGGTTTAGAAGTGATAGTTGATGCCCGCGCGCACCACCCCGAAATTGTAGCCGTTCGGGGCACCGGTGATGAAGAAGTTATTGGTGGACAGGCTGCCGTAAAGATACTCGACCTTGGCGCTGAGTTTCGGCGCGAAGGCGAATTCGGCGCCGGCGCCGACCGTCCAGCCCGCGGAACTGTGGCTCTCTGTCGACAGCAGGCGCTCGCCCTTCAACTGACCGAAAGCGAAACCGCCGGTGGCGTAGATCAGCAGGTCGTTCATCGCGTAGCCGACACGACCACGCGCGGTCCCGAACCAGGGGTTCGAAAACTTGTAAGGCGCGAAGGTGTCGTCCGCGGTCGAGAACTGAATGTCGCCCTCGAGGCCGAAGACGATGTTTCCGCTCTGCCAGTTATAGCCGCCCTGAACGCCACCGTTGAAGCCGGACGGCTTGGTGATGTTGTTGGTGACATTGCCGAAAGAGTAGCCGAGGTTGCCGCCCAGATACGGCCCGGCCCAGCTGAAGGCATTCAGCGGCTGATTGACGGTGTAGGGCGTCCGCGAGCCGTAATAGCCCATGTCCGCGGCCTGTGCCGTCGAAGCTCCTGCGGCGAGAATGGTCGCCGCGGCCATTGCAAATTTACGCATCTTACTCTCCTCGACGGCAGGAACGCGGCTTTCGCGCGCCGTCCGCCCAGCCACCGGCCATCGTTGGCCGAGGGAAAAAGCATCCGGGATGGTTACGGATTTCCACTTTTTTCCAGTAAGATTTATCGAGAGTTTTAAGTTAAGCGGTTGTTAAACCGGCCGCGGTTCCAGATGTCGTTGTTAACAAAAGCTTACTTCCCAAGCTTCGCGGCGACAGCATGGCGGCCGGCCGCAATGCGCGCGCGATGTGGGTTCCCGGCGTGCAGCGCTGGCACCGCACGCCCCGAACGCCTAATTTAGGACCATGAATCAAGACCCCGCCGAGACCCGCGACACGGCGGCCCCGCCGCCCGCGGACACCGCATCCCCATCGCCCGTCTCACCTGAATTGGAGCCCCGCTCCGCGCCCGGCGCGCAGGACATCGACGCCGCGTCCGCCTCGCTGACGGTGGAGGAGGACGACGAGGCGCGCCTGCCGGAGATCGACGACGATAGCGCCGAGGTCGCCGACGGACCGCTCGCGGTCGGCCGCGCCGCGATCGAGCAGGCGGTTCGGCTGGCGCCGACCTCCCCCGGCGTCTACCGGATGCTGAATGCCGCCGACGACGTGCTCTATGTCGGCAAGGCAAAGAACGTAAAGAAGCGGCTGTCGTCCTATGCGCGGCCGACCGGGCACGTCGTTCGGATCGCGCGGATGATCGCCGCGACCGTGACAGTCGAGATCATCTCGACGGCGACCGAGACCGAGGCGCTGCTGCTCGAAGCCAATCTGATCAAGCAGCTCCGGCCGCGCTTCAACGTGCTGCTGCGCGACGACAAGTCGTTCCCCTATATCCTGATCACCGGCGACCATTGGGCGCCTCAGATCCTCAAGCATCGCGGCGCACAGAGCCGCCCGGGGCGCTATTTCGGCCCGTTCGCCTCGGTCGGCGCGGTCAACCGCACCATCACCGCGCTGCAGCGCGCGTTCCTGGTGCGCTCCTGTACCGACTCGTTCTTCGAGAGCCGCACCCGCCCGTGCCTTTTGTATCAAATCCGGCGCTGCGCCGGCCCATGCACCGGCGAGGTCGATTTCCCCGGCTATACCGAGCTGGTGCGCGAGGCGACCGACTTCCTCTCCGGCCGCAGCCGGGCGGTGAAGCAGGAACTCGCCGTCGAAATGGAGAAGGCGTCGAACGAACTCGAATTCGAGACCGCGGCGCTGTATCGCGACCGCCTTGCCGCGCTGTCGGCGATCCAGTCCCAGCAGGGCATCAATCCGCGCACCGTCGAGGAAGCCGACGTGTTCGCGATCCATCAGGAGGGCGGCTATTCCTGCGTCGAGGTGTTCTTCTTCCGCACCGGCCAGAACTGGGGCAACCGCGCCTACTTCCCGCGCGCCGAGAAGTCGTTCACGCCGGAGGAGGTGCTGGCGTCGTTCCTGGCGCAATTCTACGACGACAAGCCGCCGCCCAAGCTGATCCTGCTGTCGCACGATATCGAGGAGTGCGAACTTTTGGCCAACGCGCTGTGCATCAAGGCCGGCCGCAAGGTCGAGGTCGCGGCGCCGAAGCGCGGCGAGAAGAAGGAGCTGGTCGCGCACGCGCTCACCAACGCCCGCGAGGCGCTCGGCCGCAAGCTCGCCGACACCGCGACCCAGACCCGACTGATGCAGGGGCTCGCCACGACACTGGGCCTGCCGAGGCCGCCGCAGCGGATCGAGGTCTACGACAACAGCCACATTCAGGGCACCAACGCGGTCGGCGCGATGATCGTCGCCGGCCCGGACGGCTTCATCAAGAACCAGTACCGCAAATTCAACATCCGCTCCGAAGGCCTCACCCCGGGCGACGACTATGCGATGATGCGCGAGGTGTTGCAGCGCCGGTTCAAGCGGCTGGCGGCCGCGAAGGCCGAAGGCGATGCGGCGAAGCCGAAGGAGGACGATACCCCGCTATGGCCCGACCTCGTGATCATCGACGGCGGCCGCGGCCAACTCAACGCCGCGCGCGGGGTGCTGACCGAACTCGGCCTCGGGGCGGAGGTGACGCTGCTCGGCGTCGCCAAGGGACCGGACCGCGACGCCGGCCGCGAGACGCTGTTCATGCCGGAGCGCGAGGCAATCAAGCTCGAGCCGCGCGACCCGGTGCTGTATTTCATCCAGCGGCTGCGCGACGAAGCGCATCGCTTCGTGATCGGCTCGCACCGCAAGCTGCGCAAGAAGGACATCCGCGAGGCCGGATTGCAGGAGATTCCCGGCATCGGCCCGACGCGCAAGCGCGCATTGCTCCACCATTTCGGCACCTTGAAGGAGATCGAACGCGCCTCGATCGGCGACCTCGGAAAGGTTCCGGGCATCAGTGCCGAGAGTGCCCGGCGGATTTTCGATTTCTTCCATCCGGGTCCGGGCTGAAGGTGGCGCGGCTCGACCAAAGTCGGCTGCGGCGCGGCCCCATGCGGCCCATGCGGATTTCACCTTTTCCTGATAGGGATCGCGGAGCGCCTTCGTGGGAGTTGACCTTCCGGCGCGGGCAGTATTGGTAAGCTCGATGAACGATGTATCTACCAGAGCGCCAGCGCGTGGAACGAAGTCGCTGACGCTTCCGAATATCCTGACCTATGCCCGGATCGCAGCGATCCCGGTGGTGGTCGGCTGCATCTTCGCCCAGTCGATCCTGGGCGGCCCGCTTTCGCTACGCTGGGTGGCTTTGGCGGTGTTCATCGCCGCGGCGATCACCGACTTTCTCGACGGCTATTATGCCCGGATCTGGGACCAGCACTCGGCGTTCGGCCGGATGCTCGACCCGATCGCCGACAAGCTGCTGGTAGCATCCTGCCTGCTGATGCTCGCGGCCGATGGCATCATCCACGGCTGGACGCTGTGGGCCGCGATCGTGATCCTGTGCCGCGAAATCCTGGTCTCGGGCCTGCGGGAATATCTCGCGGCGCTGCGGGTCAGCTTGCCGGTCACCAAGCTCGCGAAATGGAAGACCACGGTGCAACTGGTGGCGATCGGCTTCCTGCTCGCAGGCGACGCCGGCGACGAGGTGCTGCCCTACACCACCCAGATCGGCCTCATCCTGCTGTGGATCTCCGCGCTGGTGACGATGTACACCGGCTACGACTATTTCCGCGCCGGCATCCATCATCTCATCGAGGAAGACTCGCGATGAGGGTGAAGTATTTCGCCTGGGTCCGCGAACGCATCGGCCTCGACGAGGAAACCATCGAACCGCCGGCCGACATCGCAACCGTCGCCGATCTGATCGGCTGGCTGTCGGCGCGCGGCGAAGGCTATGCTGCGGCGTTCGAGAAGCCGACGGTGATCCGCACCGCGATCGACCGCACCCATGTCCGCCCGGAGACGCCGATCAAGGGCGCCCGCGAAGTCGCCTTTTTCCCGCCAATGACCGGCGGCTGAGCGCTGCGCGCACGGGATGATCCGATGACCGTTCCGGTGACGATCCGTATTCAGGAAGCCGATTTCGATATCGCCGCCGAGATCGCGGCGATGACCGCCGGACGTACCGATATCGGCGCGGTGGTAAGTTTCAGCGGCATCTGTCGGGGAGCCGAGGGTGACGATGCGGTCGCCGCCCTGACGCTCGAACACTATCCCGGCATGGCGGAAGACGAGATCGGACGCCACGCCGCTGCAGCGGTGACGCGATGGCCGGTCACCGCGCTGACCATCGTGCACCGCGTCGGACGAATGCGGCCCGGCGACAATATCGTGCTGGTGCTGGCCGCTTCGGCGCATCGGCAGGCGGCGTTTTCCGCGGCCGAATTCCTGATGGATTATCTGAAAGCCAACGCGCCGTTCTGGAAACGCGAGGAGCGCGCCGGCGGCACGCGGTGGGTCGAGGCGCACGACCGCGACGACGCGGCCGCCGCGCGATGGGACAAGGACTGATGGCGAAAAAAGCGAAGGCGAAAGCCGCAAAGACGAAGCAGCCGGCAAAGCGACGCGCCGCGACCGCAAAATCCCGAGCGGCCGTAAGCGCGCCGAAGGTCGCGGCGGGCGAACTCGTCACCTTGCTCGACTTCGTGCGCTACGCGGTCAGCCGTTTTGCCGAAGCGGGCGTCGTGTTCGCGCACGGCACCACCGATCCGATCGCGGAAGCGGTGTTCCTGGTCGGCGAAGCGCTGCATCTGCATCCGGATCAGTTCGAGATGTTCGCGACCGCGCGCGTCACCGTACGCGAGGCGACTGCGATCCTCGGCCTGATCGAGCGCCGCGTCGCCACGAGGCTGCCGGCCGCCTATCTCGTCAACAAGATCTACATGCGCGGCGTCCAGTTCTATGTCGACGAACGCGTGATCGTGCCGCGCTCCTACATCGGCGAATTGCTGGAGTCGCATTTCGACGGCGGCGCGACCTCTCTGATCGGCGATCCGGAGGCGGTCGAACGTGTCCTCGACCTGTGCACCGGCTCCGGCTGCCTCGCGATCCTCGCGGCCCGCAATTTTCCGCACGCCGAGATCGACGCCGTCGATCTGTCGAAGGACGCGCTCGCGGTCGCCGCGAAGAACGTCGCCGATCACGGCGTCGGCGAGCGGCTGACGCTGCATCACGGCAACCTGTTCGCACCGCTCGGCGAAGCGCGCTACGACCTGATCATCACCAACCCGCCTTACGTCGACGCCGAAGGTATGGCGAGCCTGCCGGCCGAATGCCGCGCCGAGCCGGCAATGGCGTTCGACGGCGGCGACGACGGCCTCGACATCATCCGCCGTATTCTGGACGAGGCGAAAGACCATCTCACGCCGGACGGCGGACTGCTGTGCGAAGTCGGCCGCGGCCGCGCATTGATCGAGGAAGAATTCTCGAACCTGCCGCTACTGTGGCTCGATACGGAAGAGTCCGACGGCGAAGTATTCTGGATCGCCGCGGCGGATCTGTAGTTCTTTCACAGCACAGATTTTCAACGTCATTCCGGGCGCGATCGCGAACCCGGAATTGATAGTGGTCCGTGAACAACACCAATCAGGCGCGCTGAAGGCGGCGGGCAACGCTCCCGCTTAGATGAGCTCCGAGGCCCAATTCGACGCCACCGATTGTCGCAGCCTTTTGGCGGCAACAGCGGCTGATCGACGCCGTCGTGCGCGTGGAATTCGGTAATTCTACGGATACATTGCGGCTCAGGATTTCCCCCACTCTCGGTTCAAACAAAACGGGAGGAAATCATGACGACAGGATATCTTTGGAATACCCTCTATGGCTGGGTCGACACCGGAACCGGGAGTCTTGCCGCGGCCAATCTCGCCGAGCGGATGCAGCCGGTCTCGCATCATCTCGCACATCCCGACACCAAGCGTCGGTTTCATGAGCTCGTCTCCGTATCGGGGTTGCGGGATCACTTGGTCGATGTCGTCGCCCGGCCTGCGACCGATGCTGACATCCTGCGGGTGCATACCGAACAACACCTGAGCATCATCAAGGAAATAAGTGCGCGGCCGACCGGAGGCATCGCCGGCGACGGTGTGACGATGCTGGGCAATGGCGGTCTCGACATCGCCCTGCTGTCGGCCGGCGGCGCGATCGAACTGGTGAAACAGGTCGTCGCGGGGGAGCTGCGCAACGGATATGCGTTGGTCAACCCGCCCGGACACCATGCCCCGCGCAATCAGGCGATGGGATTCTGCATCTTCAACAATACCTCAGTTGCCGCGGCCTATGCCCGCAACGTCCTCGGCCTGGACCGGGTTGCGATCGTGGATTGGGACGTCCACCACGGCAACGGCACGCAGGACATCTGGTGGACCGACCCTTCGGTGCTAACGATTTCGATTCATCAGCATTTGTGCTTCCCCGCCAATATGGGCTTCGCGACCGAACGCGGCGAAGGCGATGGCCACGGCTACAACCTGAACATCCCGTTGCCTCCGGGAAGCGGCAACGCGGCGTATCAGCACGCCTTCGAGCTGGTGGTGATTCCGGCGCTGGAAGCCTACCGGCCACAACTGATCATCGTCGGGTCGGGCTTCGACGCCAGCATCCTCGATCCGTTGGCGCGGATGATGGTGACCGCGGCCGGCTTCCGCAAGCTCGCGCGCATGGTGATCGACTGCGCCGATCGAATTTGCGGCGGCAAGATCGCCTGCGTGCAGGAGGGTGGATACAGCCCGCATTATCTGCCGTTCTGCGGCCTGGCGGTGATCGAGGAATTGGCCGAGGTCAGGCTGCTCGACGATCCGTACCAGGGTTTCATCTCGACCATGGGCGGCGACACCTTGCAGCGGCATGAGCGCGAATGGATCGAGAACGCGGCCGTGCTGGTCAAGGATATCACCTGCTGACCGCAGCGACCGAACTTGTCCCGGCATCCGGATCGACGGGCGTCGTCGTTCCGGATGCACCGGATGCTTGTCGGATGATCCTGCTTTGTGACAGCATGATCACGCCAGACGGCATCGGAGGACAGCCATGGGAGCAGACAAGGCGTCGGGTCTTCTCGCGGCCCAGATTGTTTCGCTTCGTCACCTGATCGCGTTCGACGCCGTCCAGGTGCTTTGCCGTCCTGCACCGCAGGACAATCACCTGGTCCTGCTCTGTGAAGGCTATGGCAGCGCCAGCCGGAGGGCGCTGGCGGAAGCCTTTCCCGCACTCTACCCGCCCGGTTTCACCGAGCTGTTCTCTCCCGGTGACGGCCTGCCGCCGTCGATCTGCGAATCCGACGATGTGATGCAGCCGGCGTTCCGTGCGACCGAAATCTATACCGAGGCGCTGAGCCGCGAGGGTTTTCAGGACGGCCTGACCATCGAACTGCGCAGCGGTGCGGACTATTTCGGATTGGCGCATTTCTCCGCGCGGCGGCCGACGACCTTCACCCGCGACGTCCGTATGATGGCGCGCGGCTTTCAGGTGTCTCTGGAAGCGACGCTCGGGTCGCTGATGCCGCGACCCGACAAGGCCATCGTGGCGGTGCTGCGCAGGTGCGGCAACGCGCTGGTCGCGGTCGAAGCTGTTCGGAACCAAGGCACGGTCGTCACCAACCGGTTGCTGACGACGCTGTCGCGCCTGCCGCCGGAGGCGATGCCGCTGCAATGCTGCTGGGTCTGCGAGCGCCCGTATCTGCTCAAGGCGACGCCAGTGGGCAACGAGGATCTGCTGATCGAATTGCTGCCGCAGCCATTGCCGGTCGGGCTGAGCTATCGCGAGATGGTGGTGCTGAGCTGGCTGATGATCGGCATGGCGGATCGCGACATCGCGACCGAGATGTTCATCAGCGAACGCACCGTGCACTCTCATGTCACCGCGCTGCTGCGCAAGCTCAAGGTCAAGCGCCGATCCCAAGCAGCGATCATCGCCGCGCTGAACCGTTGGTTCATCCCTGATCCGGCGGGGAAGATCGCAAGCGGTTACGCGAGTGTGATGCGTTGAAGCAAGCCGGCAGATAGCAATCAGCAGGCTCAGTCCGGCGTGCAGCCGCCGTTGCTCGGGCGCAAAGCCCCCAGTCCGTGAGCTGTCCCGGGTTCGCGCTGCGCGCGCGCCGGAATGACGATCGAGAGGTAATGAGTTGGATCGACGTCACAGATTGGGCCGAAGCCCAACTACGTCGCGACTTTCAGGATCGTGAACTCGGTGTCGTCATAGCTGCGGCGCTCCAGCTCGGCGAAGCCGTCGGGCGCTGCAAACCCGGCGTCCTTGGCTTCCTCGACGATCACCAGCGCATCGGGCGTGAGCCAGCCGCCGTCGCGCAGCGACGCCAGCGCTTTCTCGGCGAGTTGCATCCGATAGGGCGGATCGAGGAACACCAGCGAGAACGGCTCGACCGGGTGCGCCGGACCGAGATTGGCAGCGTCGCGGCGATACACCTTAGTGATGCCGCCCAAGCCCAGCGCCTCGACATTGGCGCGCAGCAGCGCGCGCGCCTCGGCGCCATTGTCGACGAACAGGGTGAACTTGGCGCCGCGCGAGGCCGCCTCGATGCCGAGCGCGCCGGTGCCGGCGAACAGATCGAGCACGCGCGCGTCGCTGATCGGATCGCCATAGGCATGCATCAGAATGTTGAACAGCGACTCGCGCAGGCGATCCGCCGTCGGGCGGATGTCGCGCGACGACGGCGCCACCAGATTGCGGCCACGCAGCCGTCCGCCGATCACGCGCATCGCTAGTCCTCGCGAGGTGCCGGTTCGCGCTTGCCGTGGTAGCGGCGGGCGGGGCCGCGGGAGGGGTCGCGGTCGCCGCTGCCGGTGCGCTCGACCTTGACCTTACGGCCCTTGCGGTCCTCGACGGCGCCGCGCTTGACCACGGCCTTCTTCTTCGGCGCGGGGCCGTCCTCGACGGCGACGGGCTTGCCCGGGCGCGGCTTCGGCCGCGTCTCGCTCGGCGACGGCCCGCCGAAATCGGCCTCGGCGAGCTTGATGATCTTCTCGCCGAGCTGCTCGCGCAGCACCCGCGTCTTGACCTCCTCGACCTGGCCTTCCTCGATCTCGAGCAGCTGGAACGGGCCGTAGGAAACGCGGATCAGCCGGTTCACCTCGAGCCCGAGATGCGCCAGCACGTTGCGGACTTCGCGGTTCTTGCCTTCGCGGATCGCGAACACCAGCCAGACATTGGCGCCCTGGTCGCGTTCGAGCTTGGCCTCGATCGGACCGTATTTGACGCCGTCGACCTCGACGCCGCTGGCGAGCTGATCGAGCTGCGCCTGGGTCACTTCGCCATGCGCGCGGACGCGATAGCGCCGCAGCCAGCCGGTCTCCGGCAGTTCGAGCGCACGCGCCAGCCCACCGTCATTGGTGAGCAGCAACAGGCCCTCGGTGTTGAAATCGAGCCGGCCGATCGAAATCAGGCGCGGCAGGTCTTCGGGCAGATTGTCGAACACCGTCGGCCGGCCCTCGGGGTCGGCGTGGGTGGTCATCAGGCCACGCGGCTTGTGATACAGAAACAGCCGTGTGCGCTCGCGCTCCGGCAACGGCTTGCCGTCGACGGTGATGACGTCCGAATAGGTGACGTCGAGCGCCGGACTATCGATAACGCGGCCGTTGACCGAGACGCGGCCCTCGACGATCCAGGTCTCGGCGTCGCGGCGCGAGCACAGGCCGGCCCGGGCGACGACCTTGGCGATGCGGTCGCCGGCCTTGTCGGCTTTGGCCGGGGTCGGAGCGGCGCGCCGCTCGGTCTTCGAACGGTCGGTTTTGGGACGCTCGCGATAGGCGCCGCGGCCGCCAAAGGCGGGGCGCTTGGCGAAGATCTTGCTCTCGTCCTCGTTTTCACGGCGCGGCCGGTCGAAGCCGCGCTCGCCATTGTCCCGGCTGCGTGGACGATCCGACGAAGGGCCTTCGCTGCGCGGATGCTCGTGCCAGTCGCCGGTGCGCTCGCGGCGCTCGAATTTGGGACGATCGTCGCGCGAGAATCGCGGGCGATCGCCGCCGCGTTCCTCGCGTGGCTTGTCGAACCGCGGCTTGTCGAAGCTGCGCCCGCGCTCGGCGGAGTCGCCCTCGCGCTTCTGCCACGGTTTGGCGTCGCCGCGGTCGCCGCCGCGATCGGGACGGCTGCCGAAATCCTTGCGCGGGCCGCGATCCGGCGCGCCGCGGCCGAATTTCTTGTCGCCGCCGAACTTGCCGTCACGCGCCGGGCGGGCGCCAAACGGGCGATCCCCTGTGGGCCGCGACCGCTCGCCATCCTTGCGGAAGCCCTCGCCGCGCGGGGTATAGGGCCGCTTTTCGCCGCCCTCACGGGGCGCGTAAGAGCGCTTCTCGCCACCGTCACGGGGCGTATACGGACGCTTCTCGCCACCCTCGCGGGCTGCGTAAGGCCGCTTTTCGCCGCCTTCACGCGGCGTATAGGGACGTTTCTCACCACCGTCGCGGGGCGCGTAAGAGCGCTTCTCGCCACCGTCGCGAGCTGCGTAAGGCCGCTTCTCGCCGCCTTCACGCGGCGTATAGGGGCGTTTCTCACCGCCCTCGCGGGGCGTATACGGACGCTTGTCGCCACCCTCGCGGGGCGTGAAAGGCCGCTTCTCGCCGAACTTCTTGTCACCGAATTTCTTGTCACCGAACTTCTTGTCGCCGAACCGTCCTGCCGGGCGGGCGTCGTCGCCGCGGTCGCGGCGCGGGGCGCGATCGTCGCGTTTGAACGGCCGATCGCCGCCGCGGTCGTCGCGCGGCGGGCGCGGCGTATAGGGGCGCTTCTCGCCGCCCTCGCGGGGCGCGAATGCGCGCTTTTCGCCGAACTCCTTGCGCGGGCCGCGCTCCGGGCGATCGCCGCCGTTGCGCGCGGGGCGCTCGTCGCGGTTGAAGCGCGGACGCGGCGCGTCGCCATCGTCGCGGCGCGGCCGATCGGCGAAATCGCGGCGCGGGGCTGCACCGTCGCGCTTCACATAAGGCCGCTTGGCGTCGCCGCCGAAGGTTTTCTTGGCGAAGGGCTTGTCGGCGCGGGCCTCGAAGGTCCCCTCGCCGCGCTTGGCGAATTTCTTCTCGGGGCCGCGGGCCGCTCCGGAACGACCTTTGCCGCCGCCCGCGCTTTTGCCGCCAAAGCCGCCTTTGCCCCCGAAACCGCCTTTACCGCCCGAAGACGCCTTGCCTCCGCCGGGTCGATCGCGGCGGCCCCGCGCGGAGGCGTTGTTTTTATCGGTGTCGCGGGGCATGACTGGTCTTTCTGCAGGATCCGTCAGGGATCGGGAATGGGGCTCAAGCTGTCGGGAACGGGCTCGCACGACGCTGACGTGCGCTCTCGTTGAAGGCGCATAGTCCACGCAAAACCGGCATCCACTTTTGCTGAATGGGGTCTCCTAGCAGAGTTTTTCGCAACATACGAGCCATATGACGACGCCCTCTTTCATGGATCTGGCGCTGGCCGCCGCGGATATCGCCGGTCGATCGGGCGAAGTGCCGATCGGCTGCGTCATCGTCAGTGGCGGCGAGGTGATCGCGACCGCCGGTAACCGCACCTTGACCGACCGCGATCCGACCGCCCACGCCGAACTGCTGGCGATCCGCGAAGCCGCGCAGAAACTCGGCAGCGAGCGGCTGCCCGACTGCGATCTCTACGTCACGCTGGAGCCGTGTACGATGTGCGCCGGCGCGATTTCGTTCGCGCGGATCCGGCGGCTGTATTTCGGCGCGTTCGATCCGAAAGGCGGCGCGGTGGAATCCGGCGTGCGCTTCTTCGGCCAGCCGACCTGCCACCACGCCCCCGAAGTCTATTCCGGCGTCGGCGAACGCGAAGCCGCCGCAATGCTGCGGGCGTTTTTCAAGGCGCGACGGTGAGGCTGTCGCCGCACGTTAGGTTCTGGTGCGGCGCCATAACGCAACGCGCGTGCCCCAAAGTAAGCCGTCATCCCCGCGAAAGCGGGGGACCCAGTATCGCAGAGCGCGCGCATGCAGACACAGTGCGGACAATTCGATCGCTCTGGGATACTGGGTCGCCCGGTCGGAGCCGGGCGATGACAGCCACGGTGTCGTGCACGGCCGTGCCTCGTCGCGAGGTTTGGATTGAATTGTCAAACAGCCACGGCAATTCCCTCTCGCGGCTCATCGAGCCCGAGCTGTGCACCCGTCGCTGTCACAGCGAGGGGCGGGGGCGCGCCGGTCGGCGCAAAGGTGGTGAGTGTCGCGATGGCTTGCGCACCATCGCGCAACGCCTCGTCAGCGCGCCCACCGCGGCGGTTTTGGGCGTCGGGACCGTTCTTCCGGGGGCAGGGAGATTTCGGGGATTTCCCCCGCCTCTGCTGCGCCCGTCCAGCCACGAAAGCGGCAGCCGCTCATAGTAGCGGCGGACGGTGACCTTCTGCCTCCCGGACGCGTGCTTTCGAGGCACAGCGCGCAGGACGCCGCGTCCAGCCGACATCGCCAGCAAGCTGGCCACGCCGGGTTATCATGGAGGCCAGTCGCCCGGCCTTCGTGATCTGTCCCGCAATCCGACGCCTCATGATGCGCCCCTCACGGACAGGACGGCGCGGATTATAATCCTTGTAGGAATAATGTCAAGCCCGATAGCTCGTAGCCCGGATGAAGCGCAGCGTAATCCGGGGCGGCACAGGCCGCCACCTTGAACCATGAGCGATGGTGGCCGACCGCCCTCGATTACGCTGCGCTTCATCGAGGCTACGGAGAACTCGTCATTCCGGGGCGCCGCGCAGCGGCGAACCCGGAATCCATAACCACCAGTCATTGCGATATCAGGCGCCGGACGCACCACGTCACCGAGAGTCCTGGGGATATGGATTCCGGGCTCGCGCTCCGCGCGCCCCGGAATGACGGGCGCGGGGGATGTCGCAAGATGCAAGCGCACAACCACCTGCGCCGATCCAAGCGCGGAATACGCTGCTCGGTCTCTGCGACAGGTCGATGAGCACAATCATGGCCACGAACAAGCGCGCTTTGGGCAGCGACTTGAAGAAAGTCGATGCCCACGTCATCACGGCGGAAGAGTACGAGGAAATTCCTGAGCTCACCGACGAATGGTTCGCTGCAGCGGATCTTTATCGCGGCGGCAAGCTGATCCAACGCGGCCGACCCAAATCAGCCGCCCCGAAACAGGCCATTTCGCTGCGGCTCGATCCCGAATTGCTGCGCTGGTTCAAGAGCACCGGCCCCGGCTATCAGGCGCGGATGGGCGAAGTGTTGAAACAGCACATGACAAGGAAGAAAGTGGCTGGGAAGAAGTCGGATTCGTAGGGCGCAATAGCGAAGCGTATTGCGCCGATGCAATGGCGGATGACGCTACGCTCATTCGCTATACGATCTCGACGGGGCTCGATCGCGTGCCGTTTCCAGCAAGGCTGTTTCCAGCAAAACGGTGTGCTCGCTTCGCTCTGCCCACCCTATTGTCGCCCCGGCCTACAACCACTTCTTCCATTTGAAGAACATATACGGCACCACGGCGGCGGCGAGCATCATGCCGAGCGCCATGGTGTAGCCGTGGGCCCATTCGAGTTCGGGCATGAACTTGAAGTTCATGCCGTAGACCGACGCGATCAGGGTCGGCGGCATCAGCACGACGGCCATCACCGAGAACAGCTTGATGATGTTGTTCTGCTCGAGATTGACCACACCGAGCATCGCGTCGAGCACGAAGGTGGTCTTGTTCGACAGATAGCTCGCGTGGTCGGTCAGCGAGATCACGTCGCGCTGCATGGTCTTGAGCTGGGTGCGGCTGTCCTTCGGCCATTTCAGGCCCTCGCCCTCGACGGTGAGGAAGGCGACCAACCGGCCGATCGAGACCAGACTTTCGCGGACCTTGGAGACCAAGTCGCCCTTGCGGCCGATCGCGATCAGAATGTCGGAATAGCGCTTGGGGTGGCCGGCGCGCGCCGGGCCCTCCGGTTCGAAGATCGCGCGGCTGACGTCGTCGACGTCGGCGCCGGCGCGCTCCAGAATGTCGGCGCAGCGGTCGATCACGGCGTCGAGCAATTCGAGCAGCACCGACTCGCCGGACGCGCCGAACGACGGCGTGCGCGCCAGCCGGTTCTCGACCAACGCGAACGGCCGCAATTCGTCGTAGCGAACCGTCACCAGCCGCCGGCCGGCCAGGATAAAGGTCACCGGGGTCAGCCGCGGCGAGGTGGTGTCCGCGCCGCACATCAAGGTGGCGGTCATGTAGCGGGCGCCGTTCTCGATATAGAGACGGCTGGAGATTTCGATCTCCTGCATGTCCTCGCGGGTCGGCACCGCGATCCCGGCCAGCTTTTCCACTGCGCGATCCTCGACCGGGCTCGGCTTGTCCAGATCGATCCACACCGCATCGTCCGGCAGCGCGTCGAAATCGAGCGGGGCAACGCGCTTCAGCGCGGAATCGGCGGGGGCGAAAAGCGCGAGCATGAAGACTCCGGAGCTGGCGGGAGTGATGGCGGAGGTGACTCTGGAGTGCCGCAACTCTGCGGGGGTTGGCAAGGTCCGCCGGCGCCGGGCGAGACGGTTTTCATCGGCAGGGCAGAGATGGCTGCGGCGGAGCCGCCACAGGTCTTGCCTGGAAGTTAATCACCTACCGCACTTCTGCGGCAGAAATACAACAACTATGGGCTCGCGATGCGGCACACTCGCAGAAATGCTGGCCAAACGGCGGCTTTCAGCGATACTAAAGCCTTAGGAATCGTCATGGGCGATGTCTTTTTCCGGCGCGTTTTAGCGTGCCGATTGCGATTGGAACGATAATGGCGTCTCTCGGAAAGAAGCTGGGACTTTTGGTTTGCGCGGGCCTTTTGTTGTCCGCCTGCACGCAGACCACCTATCAGGAGACGTCGTCGACGGTATTCAAGCCGCGCGACAAGGAGCTGCTCGCCAAGGTATCCTACGTCAAGACGCCGACGCCGGAAGCGTTCCGCCGCGCCATCGTCGACTATCACCGTAAGGAAACGCCCGGCTCGATCGTGGTCGATTCCGACAATCACTATCTGTATTACGTCCAGGACGGCGGCAAAGCGATCCGCTACGGCATCACCGTGGGCGAAGAGGCGATGGCCTGGTCGGGCATCGCCAAGGTCGGCGCGATGGCCGAATGGCCGGCCTGGCATCCCACCCCCAGCGAGATTTCCCGGCTCGGCGTGCCGCGATTCGTCGCCCCCGGCCCGGACAATCCAATGGGCTCGCGCGCGATCTATCTGTATTCGGGCGGCAAGGACACGCTGTTCCGCATCCACGGCACCAACCAGCCGGAATATATCGGCGCCTCGATCTCGTCGGGCTGCATCCGCATGACCAACGAGGACGTCATCGACCTCTATAACCGGGTCAAGATGGGCGCGATCGTCGTGGTGCTGGAGCCGAAGCACGGCGACTCGCCGTACAACTCCAAGATGGCGCTGCAGGGCGGCGGCAGCACGCTGTAAGTCAGCGGATCGCGGACCGGCCTCGCCGATCCGCTCGATCGCCCAGACCGGACCGGCTTCGCCGATCCGCAACATCTCGAAAATGCTCAAAGGCGCTGGTCAGTCCGGCGCCTTTTCTTTGTGGCCGTCTTCGCCGGCGGCGGCGCGGGCGCCTGCTCGGCTTGGGGCTGTTCGGCTTGGGGCTGCTCGGCCTGCTCCGGATCGCCTTGCTGCGGCGCGGCGCGCTCTTGCTCCCGGTCCGCCGGCTGATCGGCGACCTCGCGCGGCGGCGCCTCGGCCGGCCGCGCCGCCGGCAACAGCGGCGCGATCGCGGGCAGCGGCTCCCACACCTCCCATTGGCAGATCTTGTGCCCACCGCGGCGCTCGGCCAGATCGAGATGGATGTGGTCCTCGTGATAGCCGTCCGAGCCCGGCCCGAGCACGGTGGAGAACCGGGCGCACACCGATTGCAGCACACTCTCGCGCACCGCGCGCGGCGTCGCGCGATCGGTCAGCGACAGCATCCGGCCATTGGCGAGCTTGAGGCCGCGGAGATCGAGCGCGTTGGCGCGGCCATGCTCGGACAGCTTCGCGCCGAACACGCGGTTGCGGCCGCGGCAATCGTAGGAGTCGAAATTGTCGAGCGCGGCAAGCCGCTGGTCGAACGAGGCCGCGAGCGGCGCGATGTCGGTGCGGACCCAGGCCGCGAGCGCGCTGGCCATGTGGCAGCGCAACGTCGCCGCCGGCGTCACCGCGACGCGGCTGCCGTCGGGCAGCACGATCGCTTCGAGCCGGACCAGATCGGGGCCGCCGCAACTGCCGGGACCGGTGATGTCGGGGATGCTGGGCGCCACCGCAATCGCATCGGTCAGCGCCAGCCGGCACGCCGAGGGCGGCTTCGACTCGGGGCTGGGCGGCGGCTTGGCCGCCTCTGCCTGCGGCGGCGCGTCGGACTCCGGCTTGTCGGCCGCGCGCTCGTCGTCGGGCGCAGGCGCCTCGGCCGGCCGAGGCTTCGGCAACGGTATCTTGTCCCGCGCCAGCGCGGGCGGCGCGCATAGCGCCACCGCCACCGCGATCAGCACCGCGAGCGTCGACGCTTTGCCGCGGAACCGAGCATGACAAGACCGTTTTCCGCTGGCCTTGTCCGCGCTAATGTCGCCGCCAATCCATGAGGGATAACAATCAGGAGGAACGTTCTTATGCTTGGACTGATGCAAGACTGGCCTTTGTTGTGTCACCGGATCATCGAGCACGCGGCGCAGGTTCACGGCAACCAGGAAGTGGTTACCCGTTCGGTCGAGGGACCGATCGTGCGCACGACCTACGCGCAGATTCATCAACGGTCGCTGAAGGTGAGCCAGATGCTGGATCGCGCCGGCATCAAACTCGGAGACCGCGTCGCCACCATCGCCTGGAACACCGCCCGGCATCTGGAATGCTGGTATGGTATTATGGGAATCGGCGCGATTTGCCATACGGTCAATCCGCGGCTTTTTCCGGACCAGATCGTCTGGATCGTCAACCACGCCCAGGACCGGGTGATGATCACCGATCTCACCTTCGTCCCGATCCTCGAAAAGATCGCCGACAAGCTGCCGACCGTGGAGCGCTTCATCGTGCTCACCGACGCCGAGCACATGCCGCAGACCACGCTGAAGAACGCCATCGCCTATGAGGAATGGCTGAAGGAGGCCGACGGCGACTTCCAGTGGAAGAGCTTCGACGAGAACACCGCGGCGGCGATGTGCTACACCTCGGGCACCACCGGCGATCCGAAGGGCGTGCTGTATTCGCATCGCTCCAACGTGCTGCACGCGCTGATGGCCAACAACGGCGACTCGCTCGGCACCCGCGCCAAGGACGTGATGCTGCCGGTGGTGCCGCTGTTCCACGCCAATAGCTGGGGCATCGCGTTCTCGGCGCCGTCGATGGGCACCAAGCTGGTGATGCCCGGCGCCAAGCTCGACGGCGCTTCGGTCTATGAGCTGCTGTCGACCGAGAAGGTGACGCACACCGCCGGCGTGCCCACGGTGTGGCTGATGCTGCTGCAATACATGGCCAAAGAGAAGCTGACGCTGCCGGACCTGAAGATGGTGGTGTGCGGCGGCTCGGCGATGCCGCGCTCGATGATCAAGGCGTTCGTCGACATGGGCTGCGAGGCGCGCCATGCCTGGGGCATGACCGAGATGAGCCCGATCGGCACGCTGGCGGCGCTGAAGCCGCCGTTCGACACGCTGTCAGGCGATGCGCGGCTCGATGTGCTCGCCACCCAGGGCTATCCGCCGTTCGGCGTGCAGATGAAGATCACCGACGACGCAGGGAAGGACGTGCCGTGGGACGGCAAGACCTTCGGCCGGCTCAAGGTCTCCGGACCCGCGGTGTCGAAGGCGTATTTCCGGGTCGATACCGAGATCCTCGACGATGCGGGCTTCTTCGACACCGGCGACGTCGCCACCGTCGACGCAGACGCCTATATGCGGATCACCGACCGCTCCAAGGACGTGATCAAGTCCGGCGGCGAATGGATCTCCTCGATCGATCTGGAAAACCTCGCAGTCGGCCACCCCAAGGTGGCGGAAGCCGCGGTGATCGGCGTGTATCACCCGAAATGGGACGAGCGGCCGCTGCTGATCTGCCAGCTCAAGCCGGACGTGACCTGCACGCGTGACGAGATTCTGCAGTACATGGACGGCAAGATCGCCAAATGGTGGATGCCCGACGACATCGTGTTCGTCGAAGCGATCCCCCACACCGCCACCGGCAAGATCCTGAAGACCGCGCTGCGCGATCAGTTCAAGACCTACAGCCTGCCGAACGCGGCGGCCTGAGGACGGCTTCTCGCGAAGGCCGTCGAGGCCGGCACGGAGCAACCTCTCCCGCTTGCGGGGGAGGTCGACGCGCGTAGCGCGGCGGGTGGGGGAAGCAGCGACGCAACCTGCACGAACTTGACGTCGACAACCGCGAAGCGAGAGTCGACATTCGCCGGCTCACTGCCCGTGTCGCCCCCACCCCGGCCCTCCCCCGCAAGCGGGAGAGGGAGCAGCCCGTGCTCACTGACCGGCTGCCGACTGCAGCAATCCGGCCTTGAAATTCCACGGCCGCCATGGTCTCAACGGATCGGCTTGCGGCGCGGCCCGATGGCGGCAGGCGCGGCCTCACACCCACTAGAACGAACAGCGATGGCGCGCAGATTTTCCGCTCCCTATCAGATGGAGCCCGTATCGCGCCTCGCCAGCTGGGCGCGTATGCTGGCGGTGTTCGCGGCCATCGCGGCCGTGGTCTCGACCCTTGTGGTTCGGTTCGACTTCCTCGAAGTGCGCCCGGCGATGGCGACGTTCTTCGGCGCGCTGGCGCTGGCCGGGCTCTCGATCGTGCTGGCGCTGGCCGGCTTCGCGGCGATCTGGCAGAACGGATCGCGCGGCATGGCGCGCATCCTGCTGGCGCTGTTGATCGACGTGCTGATCCTCGCCTACCCGTCTTATCTCGGCTGGCAGTATCGCACGCTGCCCGCGATCCACGACATCACCACCGACGCGATCGACCCGCCGAAATTCGAGACGCTGGCGCGGCTGCGCGTCGGCGACGGCGCCAACACCGCGGTCTATGCCGGCCTGTACTCCGCCGAGCTGCAGCACACGGCCTATCCGGCGATCGAGACCGTGCAGGTCGATCTGCCGGTGCAGCGCGCCTATGAGCTGGCGCTGAATCTGGTCAACCGCCGCAAATGGCGGGTGGTCGATGCGCGGCCGCCGCAGCTGCCGCGGCGCGAGGGACACATCGAGGCGGTCGCGCGCACCATGGTGATGGGCCTGCCCGAAGACGTCGCGATCCGCATCCTGCCGGACGGCGACGGCGCCAGGATCGATATCCGCTCCGCCTCGCGCTACTTTGAAAGCGACCTCGGCAGCAACGCCGCGCGCATCGCCAAGCTCAGCGAAGACATCACCACCGCCGCCGAGAACGCACCGACGCCAAAACCCGACCCGGCCGCAAAGCAGCCGGCGAAGGGCAAGGCGGCGCCGAAGAAATAGGGCAGCGTCGCGCGAGACAGAAGAAGTGGCCCGTCCGCGGGATCATTGTCGTCACCGGCCTTGCCGCGCAGACGGCGCGCTCCCTCTCCCGCTTGCGGGAGAAGGCTGGGGTGAGGGCGACACGGGCAGTGAGTCAGCGACTCGTTGATCGGAGTGCCCTCACCCGGATCGCTACGCGATCCGACCTCTCTCGCACGCGGGAGAGGTTGCGCGGTGCCGGCTCGACGGCAGTCTATGACTGACAGCGTAATACAGCCGTGCCTGTTACTTCGCCAGCCGGTAGCGCCCGCCGATCACCGGGTCGCCCTCGGTCACGACGACGCCGCGCAGCACCAGATCTTCGAGATGCGCCAGCACGGAATAGCCGGCGGCTGTCATCAGCCGCGGGTCGATGCCGATATAGATCGCGCGCACAATCGTCGGGATGTCGGTCTCGCCTTTCGCCAGTCGGTACAGGATCGAGGCTTCGCGGGCGAGGCGATGGCGCTTCAGGAAGTGCGAGTAGCGCGGGCCTTCGAGGATCTCGGCGCCGTGGCCGGACAGATAGAGCTGCTCGGAGCGCGCGATCAGGCGGTCGATCGAATTCATGTAATCGACCATCGAGCCGTCCGGCGGCGCCACGATCGAGGTCGACCAGCCCATGATGTGGTCGCCGACGAACAGCGCGTCGCGCTCGCGCCAGGCGAACGCCATGTGGTTGGCGGTGTGCCCCGGCGTCGCCACCGCTTCCACCGTCCAGCCGTCGCCTTCGATCACATCGCCGTCGCGGATCGCGACGTCGGGTTTGAAGTTGCGGTCGGCGCCGGATTCGGTCGAGACCTTTTCGCTCTCGAAGTACGGCCGCGAGGCACGGTGCGGGCCTTCGGCATAAACCGTCGCGCCGGTCGCGGCCTTGAGCCGCGGCGTGCCGGGCGAATGATCCTTGTGGGTGTGGGTGACGAGGATGTGGGTGACGGTCTCGCCCTTCACCGCATCGATCAGCGCATTCGCATGCGCCTCGCTGTCGGGGCCGGGATCGATGATCGCCACCTTGCCGGTACCCACGATGTAGCTGATCGTGCCGGTGAAGGTGAAGGGCGAAGGGTTGTCGCACAGCACACGGCGCAGGCCGGGGCGGATCTCCTCGACGACGCCCGGTTTCAGCGGAAAGTGGCGGTTGAACGGAACGTCGTCGGGGTTGGCACTGGCGTCGCTCATGGCGTTTCCCGGGTTGTTTGTTGTTATCGTGGTACCGAGCGCAGCGAGACCAATCTATGAGTTCGTCATTCCGGGGCGCGCGCAGCGCGAACCCGGAATCCATAACCACCGCCGGGAGTATGGATTCCGGGTCTGCGCCCAAGAGGGCGCATCCCGGAATGACGTCGCAAGGTGGTGCTCACTCGCCTTACGAAAACGCCTGAATCCCGGTGATGGCGCGGCCGAGGATCAAGGCGTGGACGTCGTGGGTGCCCTCGTAGGTATTCACGGTCTCGAGGTTCTGGGCGTGGCGCATCACGTGGTACTCGATCTGGATGCCGTTGCCGCCGTGCATGTCGCGAGCGACGCGCGCAATGTCGAGCGCCTTGCCGCAATTGTTGCGCTTGACGATCGAGATCATCTCGGGCGCGACCTTGCCCTCGTCCATCAGCCGGCCGACGCGCAAGCTCGCCTGCACGCCGAGCGCAATCTCGGTCTGCATGTCGGCGAGTTTCTTCTGCACCAGCTGGGTCGCCGCGAGCGGGCGGTTGAACTGCTTGCGGTCCAGCGTGTACTGCCGGGCGCGCTGCATGCAATCTTCCGCGGCGCCCATCACGCCCCAGGAAATGCCGTAGCGGGCGCGGTTGAGGCAACCGAACGGACCCTTGAGGCCGGAGACGTTGGGCAGCAGCGCCTCTTCCGGCACCACGACGCCGTCCATCACGATCTCGCCGGTGATCGAGGCGCGCAACGAGAGCTTGCCGCCGATCTTCGGCGCCGACAGGCCCTTCATGCCCTTTTCGAGGATGAAGCCGCGGATCTGGTTGTCGTGCGCGGCCGACTTCGCCCACACCACGAACACGTCGGCGATCGGCGCGTTGGAGATCCACATCTTGCTGCCGCTGAGGCGATAGCCATCGGCGACCTTCTCGGCCTTGGTCTTCATGCCGCCGGGATCGGAGCCGGCGTCGGGCTCGGTCAGGCCGAAGCAGCCGACCCATTCGCCGGAGGCGAGCTTGGGCAGGTATTTCTTGCGCTGGGTCTCGTCGCCGTAAGCGTAGATCGGATACATCACCAGCGACGACTGCACCGAGTTCATCGAGCGATAGCCGCTATCGACCCGCTCGATCTCGCGCGCCACCAGGCCGTAGGCGACGTAGCTGGCATTGGCGCAGCCATAGTCCTCCGGCAGCGTGACGCCGATCAGGCCGAGCGAACCCATCTCGTTGAAGATCTCGCGGTCGGTCTTCTCTTCGAGATAGGCCTGCGAGACGCGCGGCAACAGCTTGTCCTGGGCGTAGGCGCGGGCGGTGTCGCGGATCATCCGCTCGTCTTCGGTGAGCTGGTCTTCCAGAAGCAGCGGGTCATCCCACTTGAAGCTCGCGGGAGCCGGCTTGTCCTTGGTTTGCGCACGCACGCTCATCGATCATCCTTTCACGACGCTGCCGCGTGTTGCGACGGCAGGAAGGTAAAACGTTGGTCAGGCGCCTTCAAGGTGCTCGCTCGAGACGATCTCGATCCCGAAACCCGACAGACCCTTGTAGTCGAACTGCGACGAGGTGAGATGCCGGATCGAGCTGACGCCGAGGTCGCGCAGGATCTGGGCGCCGACGCCGATCTCGCGCCACTGCCGGTGGCGATCGGCCTCGGCCGAATTCGCCTCGTCGATCGGCGCGACGGGAACGCCGGCAGCGCCGTCGCGCAGATAGATCAGCACGCCGGAGCCGTTCTTGCGGAAATGCTCGAGCACCGCCTCGATCCGGCGCGGACCGGTGAAGATCTCTTTCACGATGTTCGGCTTGTGGAACCGGACCAGCACGTTGCGCCCGTCGCCGACGCCGTTATAGACGCAGGCGACGTGGGCGATCTCGTCGAACGGCGAGCGATAGGCGTAGCCCTGCATCGGACCGATCGGGCTTTCCATTGTGAACATCGCGACGCGTTCGATCAACTTCTCGCGCGCCTGACGATGCGCGATCAGGTCGGCGATCGTGACCAGCTTGAGATTGTGCTTCTTGGCGAATTCGACGACCTGCGCGCCCTTGGTGACGGTGCCGTCGTCGTTCATCAATTCGCTGATGACGCCGACCGGCGGCAGGCCGGCGAGCCGGCACAGATCGACCGCGGCCTCGGTGTGGCCGGAGCGCAGCAGCACGCCGCCGTCGCGGGCGATCAGCGGGAAGATGTGGCCGGGGCGCGCGAAGTCGGCGGCGCCGGCGTTCGGATTGGCCAGCGCGCGGCAGCACGAGGCGCGCTCTTCCGCCGAAATACCGGTGCCGTTATCGGGCTTGTAGTCGATCGAAACGGTGAAGGCGGTGGTGTGATTGCTGTCGTTGTGCGCGACCATCGGATCGAGCCGCAGCCGGCGGGCGTCGTCCATGGTGATCGGAGCGCAGACGATGCCCGAGGTGTGGCGGATGATGAACGCCATCTTCTCGGAGGTGCACAGCGAGGCCGCGACGACGAGATCGCCCTCACCCTCGCGATCATCGTCATCGGTGACGACGACGATTTCGCCGGCGGCAAATGCTTGGAGAACGTCCTGTATCGGGTGCGCCATGGTCACTCTCTGGATAGACGAGTAGACCATATGACGCAGCGCGCGCGGCGACGCAACCCGCGCGGCTGCGGGTTGGCTGCGGCTACCGCACAGCGGAATTGGCGGCTTCGGCTGCGGCCTTTTTCTGCGCGAACTGATCGTAGGCCTCGACCGCCTGCGCCGCGTACATCACGCTAGGACCGGCGCCCATGTAGATCGCCATCCCCATCGTTTCCATGATCTCGTCGCGGGTCGCGCCGTGCTTGACTGCGGCCTCGGCGTGAAAGCCGATGCAGCCGTCGCAGCGGGTGGCGACCGAGATCGCAAGCGCGATCAATTCCTTGGTCTTGGTGTCGAGCGCGTTGGCTTTCAGCGCCGCCTGCGCGATCGCGGAGAAGCCCTTCATCACGTCCGGCGCGCCGCCGCGCACTTCGCGCAGCGCCACCGAAAGCTCGCCAGTCAGATCGATCCAGTTCTTGTGCATTTTCTCACCTGAAAGAGAACAACTCTCGGGATCGGGCCGTACCCGATTCCGAGAGTTCTAACAAACCGCAGGAAATCAGGGCTGCTTGACGGGGCAGGTCTTGATGCCGAGCAGCGTGTAGGCCGGGCAGAAACCGATCGCCGCGGTCAACAGCGGCACGACGCCGACCCACGCCCAGATCGGGCCGCCGGTCAGCGCCCAATAGATCAGTCCGGCGCCGACGATGGCGCGCAGCAGGCGATCGATCATTCCAACATTGACGGTCATCTTGTTTCCTCTCGCTTGGTTGAGTGACGCCTGATGTCTACGACCCGGGGGGCGATCGGTCTGTGACGAAGTCACCGCCGCAGCAAAAGGCGATCCGGCTCAGCGGCCGGCCTGCGCCGCCGCGCGCAGCGGGGCTGCGTTGCGCAGCTCGACCCGGCCGCGGCCGAGGCTGACCCAGCCACGGCGCTCGAACGCCTTGAGATGCCGGCTGACCACTTCGCGGGCCGTGCCGATCTCGGCGGCGAGTTGCTGATGGGTGATCGACAGCCCGCGATCGCCGTCGGCGAGCGCCAGAAGTCGCGCCGCAAGACGGGCATCGATCGAGGCGAACGCGACGTTCTGGATCACCGCCATCAGGTCGGCCATCCGCGCCGCCTGGGCATGGAAGACGAAGCTGCGGAATTGCGCCGACCGCGCCATCAGGTCGTTGAAGGTCAAAGCCGGCAGCCCGACCGCTTCGACCGGCGTCTCGGTGACGGCGAAGGCGGTGTAGCTGTCGGCGGCGAGCAGCGCCAGTGTGGTCAGGATGCAGATGCTGCCGGGACCGAGCCGATACAGCACGATCTCGTTGCCCTCGGCGTCGAGCTGAAACACCCGCACGCTGCCGCCGGTCACCAGGATGAATGCGCCGCAGGGCTGATCGGGTGCGAACACCGTGGCGCCGGCGGGAAGGCTCATCGCCATCGCGCCGCCGGTCAGCGGCGCGCGCTCGTTCTCGGGCATCCCGGCCAGAGCCGGAAAGCGCTGCAACCAGTCGAGATTGGGCAGGCTCATCGCGACCGCCGGGTTCACCGCATCCTGCTGCTATATGCGGCACGGACAAGGCCCCCCGATTGATCCCCATCAATCGGGGACGGCGGCCAACCGCCGCGGCTCAGCCTCTGGCGGCGAGCTGCTGCTGCCGGCGCCAGTACCGCGCCTGCAGACGCGGCGCAATCATCCACGACAGCGGGGCCGAGATGATGAAGCTGCCGAGCACAACGATCGGAATCAAGTCGAATGCGTGGCGCGCGAGCGACGGGAACGTCAGCACCGAGACGAGGCCGACGCCGAAGACGACCGCATTGGTCATCATGAACACCAGCGACGCAATCTGAAAGCGGATCGACATTGCAAACCTCCTGTTTGCGAGTCAAATCCCTGAGCGCACGCTGGTTCCTTGCAACTCGCAGCCGCCTCCGGCGGAACGTTTCGCTTATGTGGGGCGATAGCGTTTTCGAGCGAAGTGGATGCCGGTTCGCGTCAAGAAAACGCGTCAGAACATCAAGTTAGAGCTTCGGTTCTGATTCAATCACAAGCGAAAAAGCTCTAGCGCTCGGAAGCCCGCGAGGTGATACATCAGCGGACGGGTGCGCAAAACGGATGGGCGATCGATGGGTTTGGGACTGGAACGCAAGCTGCAACGCTGGCTCGACGATCACAGCCTGCCGGCGATCATCGCCGCGGTGCTGGGCGTGATCGTGACGCTGGCCCTGATCCTGGTCGTCGGCGGATATTGGCTGGTGACGCCTTGACGGCAGCGGCGGCTGCGACGGCGCTCCGCATTCACGGCGGCCGCGTCGATCTCGCAGCAAGCGCCTACCCTGACGCGCCGAAGCCCTGGATCGATCTTTCGACCGGCATCAATCCGACCGCCTATCCGATCCCGACGCTCGCAGCAGCGGCCTTTGCACGGCTGCCGCTGACGACGGAACTCGACGAATTATGCGCGGCCGCGGCCGAAGCCTATGGGCTGCCCGGCGGCGCAGTGGTGCTTCCCGCGCCGGGCAGCGAGATCGCAATCCGGCTGGCGCCGCTCGTGCTGACGCCGCCACAGCCATCGATCGCGCAAGTCGGCATCCTGGGGCCGACCTATGGCTCGCACGCCGCCGCCTGGCGCGCGGCAGGCGCGCAGGTGCATGAACTCGGCGCCCTGCCCGATCCGCAGGCGCAATTCGATGTCGTGGTGCTCGTCAACCCGAACAATCCGGATGGACGCCTGATCGCGCCGGAGCCGCTGGCGGACTTCGCCGAGCGCTGGACCGCATCGGGCAAACGCCTGGTGATCGACGAAGCGTTCGGCGACCTCCGGCCGGAATTGTCGGTGCTGGGCAGCGCGGCGTTGCCGCGCGGGGTGGTGGTGCTGCGGTCGCTCGGAAAATTCTTCGGGCTGGCCGGGCTGCGGCTCGGCTTCGTGGTGGTCAATGCCGGCGATGCGCCGCGATGGCGCGATCTGCTCGGCGACTGGGCCGCTTCCGGCCCGGCCTGCACGATCGCAACCGCTGCGCTGCGCGACCAGACATGGATCGCTGCGACGCGCAGCCGGCTCGCCGCCGACCGCGGCCGGCTCGATGCGACGCTCGCCGCAGCACAGCTTAAGACGCGCGGCGGCACCGATCTGTTCGGGCTCTACGAAAGCGTGGACGACAGCGATCTGGTCGACCGGTTCGCCCGCGCCGGCATTTTGATCCGCGGCTTCGATCACAGCCCACGGCTCTATCGGTTCGGCCTGCCGGCGGACGAGCCCGCCTGGCAACGGCTGCAGCGGATCTGCGATACTCTAGCGGGCTAGAGCTTTTCCGATTCTGATAGAATCAGAACCGGAGCTCTAACTTTATGTTCTGACGCGTTTTCTTGACGCGAACCGGTACCCACTTCGCTCGAAAACGCTATAAGCGTCTGAACCCGGTCGCGCGACGCGACCGGGTTTGCAAGCTCCGTTCAGGCGGCGCGTCGGATGACCTGCTGGCGGGGCGGCGGCGCCGGCATCGCAACGGTTGTGCGCGAGGAGCGGCTGTCGAACGCATCGGGCGCGGTCAGCAGCACCAGGCCCGACAGGCCGGCCCCGGCGCCGATCAGCGCCAGCGTGATCACCAGTGGATAGCCGATGAAATAGATGAGTCCGACGAACAGCACGGCCATGTTAAAGGCAAAGAAGTACTTCGCCTCCGGCGAGCCATGAACGGCATCCTTTGTCAGCCAGCCGATCACCGGCACATGATAGAACGTCCGAGCCAAAGCCTTCACATCCATGCTCCTGCGGTTGCGCGTCGCTCCAGTCGCGATGGTCGGCGGCGGCCGTCAGAGCCGATCGGCCCCGATTTGCTTTCGCGTTTCAATCCGAACTGGATTGCCCATCAGTTGAGCGCAGTGCAGCATTTGTCAATGGAGCACGGCGTCCCACGCGATTGAAACGAGGTCGCAGGAAGGGTTTCCACACCAAATTACCGCACGGGCCGACCGGCCGGTGCCTGTTGGTTCCCGGGATCAAGCCCGCTCACCAGCCGCCCGACGCCGGGCGGCGATCTGCTCGGCTTCCTGGGTCAATAGCCGGCGATCCGGCTTGTTGGTGGCGGACAGCGGGATGGCGGGCCGGAACTCGACGAAACGCGGATGTGCGAAGGCCGGGCCGTTGTCGATCGTGAACTTCTTCACGGCCGCCTCGTCGAGTGTGGCGCCATCCTGAAGCACCACGAAGGCGAATGGCAGCGTGCCCTTGATCTCGTCCGGCACCGGCACGATCGCGGCCTGATGCACGCCGGGCACGCGCTCGACCAGCTTCTCGACCTCGCCCGGCCAGACGTTTTCGCCGCCGACCACGAACATGTCGTCGGCGCGGCCGAGGAAATGGAAGAAGCCGTTCGCATCGCGCCGCATGATGTCGCCGGAGCGATACCAGCCGTCCATCATCACCTCGGCGGTCTTCTCGGGCCGGTTGTTGTAGCCCTCCATCAGCATCGGGTTCTTCATGTAGAGCACGCCCTCGTCCGGCGACGGGCCCTCGCGCAATTCGGCCTGCGCGCCCGCGGTCGGATAGCCGACCGCCGTGTCCGGCCGCGGCAGTCCGTCTGGATGCGGACCGAACACGCCGGGACCGGCTTCCGTGGTGCCGTAGGCGTTGCTGATCGCGGCGCCGGGAAACAGGCCCTGAACCTTCTCGACCAGCGGCTTGGTGAGCGGCGCGGAGCCCATCATCACATTAGTCACCGAAGAGAAGTCGAGCTGGCCGATCAGATCATGCTCGCGCGCCATCATCGCCATCATGGTCGGCACCGAGGTCAGCCAGGTGACGCGATATCTGGCGATCGCCTGCGCATAGAGCCGCGCGTCGAACGACGGCAGCAGCACCATCGATGCGCCGGCATGGAGCGCGGTCTTGGCGCTGATCGTCGCATTCATGTGGAACATCGGCGCGGCGACGATGTAGCAATGCTGCGAGCGATCGCCGGCGCGCGCCGCAGTGTCGAGCGCCCACATCTGCGACTCGTGCGACAGCAGCACGCCCTTCGGCATTCCGGTCGAGCCCGAGGTGTACAGGATGGTGGCGACCTCGCGCCCCTGCGGCTCCAACGCGGTGAACGGTCCATGGTCGCACAGCGCGGCGTAGCCGTCGGGCGCGTCGAAATCGATGGCGAGCAGATGGTCCGGCACCAGCGAGCGCCGCTCGTGATCGTGGAACACGGCGCGCAGATCGGCATCCTTGACGATGTAGTCGACGGTCTCCCGCGCCAGCTTGAACGAAATCGGCACCGCGACCAGGCCGGCGCGCATGATGCCGAGATACGCCGCGATCATCGGCGCGGAATTCAGCGACATGATGCCGACGCGATCGCCGCGCTTCAGCCCCTTGCCGAGCAGCCCGCGCGCCACCGCGTCGCACGCCGCGTCGAGCGCCGCATAGGTGACTTCCACCGGCCGTTCGGGATCGCGCAAATCGATGATCGCAACTTTGTCGGGATCTTTCGACGGATCGAAGCAGCAGCCGAGATTGCGGGACGGCCAGGACATCAAACGGGCTCCAAACGTGTCGTCATCATGATGGGATCGAGACCCATGCGGACGCCTCGATCCGGGTCGGCAAACTCAGAGTCGCCATGCCCGGCCTTGTGCCGGGCATGGCGGGAAGAGAGTCCAGAAGCTCCTGCATATCCGAACTTGCTGGAGCGTCAGCGTCGTTCGACGAACGCCGCTTACTTCTTGACCAGCGGGCAGGCGCTCTCCGACAGCGGCCGGAATGCCTGATCGCCCGGGATCGTCGCGAGGATGTTGTAGAAATCCCACGGGCCCTTCGACTCCGAAGGCTTCTTCACTTCCGCCAGATACATGTCGTGCACCATGCGGCCGTCGATCCGGATCTTGCCGCCTTTGGCGAAGAAGTCGTCGACCGGGGTGTCGCGCATCTTGGCCATCACCGTCTGCGCATCGAGCGTGCCGGCGGCGGCGACCGCCTTGAGGTAGTGCATCGTCGACGAGTAGTCGCCGGCCTGGGTCGAGGTCGGCATCTTGCCGAACTTCTCCTGGAAGCGCTTCGACCAGGCGCGGGTCTCGTCGTTGCGATCCCAGTAGAACGCTTCGGTCAGCAGCAGTCCCTGCGCGGCGTCGAGGCCGAGCGCCTTGGTGTCGTTGAGATTGATCGCGAGCCCGACCACCTGTTGTTTGCCGCCGCGGCCGATGCCGAACTCGGCCGCCGACTTGATCGAATTGATGGTGTCGGCCCCGCCATTTGCCAGCGCGATCACGTCCGCGCCGGAGCTCTGCGCCTGCAGCAGGAAGGAGGAGAAGTCGCTGGTGTTGATCGGGTGCTTGATCTCCGAGACGACCGCGCCGCCGGCGGCTTCGACGAAGCGGCGGCTGTCATTGGCGAGCTGGTGGCCATATGCGAAATCGGCTTCGAGCAGCGCCCACTTCTTCTTGCCGCGGTTGACCACCGCATTAGCCGTGCCGCGGGCGAGCGCATAGGTGTCCCAGGTGTAGTGGATGCTGTTCGGCGTGCACTTCTCGTTGGTGATCACCGAGGTGCTGGCGCCGTTGACGATGGCGATCCGGTCCTTGTTCCTGGTGAGCTCCATCACGCCGAGCGCGACCGAGGAATTCATCAGGTCGGCCAGCATCACGACGTTCTTCTCGTCGATCCACGCGCGCGCCAGCGACAGGCCGACGTCGGCCTTGTTCTGATGGTCGGCGGAGAGAACCTCGATCGGACGCCCGAGCACCTTGCCGCCGAAATCATCGACCGCCATTTTCACCGCGATGACCGCACCGTGGCCGGAAATGTCGGCGAACAGCCCCGACATGTCGGTGAGCACGCCGATCCGCACCGGCGAAGTGTCGGCGGCCTGCTGCGCCGCAGCCCCGCCGATGCCCAGACTCGCAACGCCGAGACTTGCAACACCCAGACTTGCAACACCAAGACCTGCCCAGAACGCCGCCGTCGTCAGTCGCCTGATCACCGCCATGCGATAAGTTCCCATCATCGTCTCTCTCCGCCGTTCGTTGTGTTTTTTGAATTTCTCGCCTCGCATATCGCTGCGACGCGTATCAGACGTCCGCGTAATTGAGCGGCAGCGCGGTCGAATATTTGATCGTCTCCATCGCGAAACTGGAGCTGACATCGAACAATTCGGCCGCGCTGATCAACCGCTTGTAGACGTTGTCGTAGGCGGCGACGTCCGGCACCACGATCCGCAGCAGATAGTCGACTTCGCCGCTCATGCGATAGAATTCGGTGACCTCGGGGATCTTGGCGATCTCGCGCGCGAACGACGTCATCCATTTGCTGTGATGCTTGTTGGTCTTCAGCGTCACGAACACCGTCACCGGCACGTTGACCAAATTGGCGTCGAGCAGCGCGACCCGGCGCCGGATGATCTTCTTCTCGATCAGCGCCTGGATCCGCCGCCAGCACGGCGAGGTCGACAACCCCGCCTTCTCGGCCACGGCCGCGACCGGCATCATGGCGTCTTCCTGCAAGCAACCGAGAATCTTGAGATCGATGCGATCCATCAACGACCTACCTTTGGCACGAAACCCGCGCCCTCTCTACAGGATGCCTCGCGTGACAAGAAAGGGAGGCCGACCTCTCGCAACACTTTGAAAAATCCCGCGCCCGATGAACGGCGCGGAAGCAAAATCTTCCGTCGACTGCCCGGCATCGAACAAAACCATTCGCTGCCGGACATCGAGATCATAGCCGCTGACCGCCGCTGGCTTCGATCGTCTCGCCGGTGATCCAGCCGCCGTTGCGCGAGGCGAGGAAGGCGACGATCGGCGCGATGTCCTCCGGCCCGGCGATGCGGCCGAGCGCGACGCTGTCGCGGATCGCTTCGCTGTGCTGCGGATCGGACGCGGCAGGATTGAGATCGGTCGCGGTCGCCCCCGGCGCCACGGTGTTCACGGTGATGCAGCGCGGGCCGAGATGCACGGCGAGGATGCGGCTCAGCGTCGACAGCGCCGCCTTGGTCGGCGCGTAGACCGGCATGGTCGGAAACGACAGCCGCGTCGCCATCGAGGAAATATTGATGATGCGGCCGCCGTTCGCCAGCACCGGCAACAGCTTCTGGATCAGGAAGAACGGCGACTTCAGATTGACCTGCACCATGCGATCGAAGTCGGCTTCGGTCACCTGATCGATGGTTTTGCGGTCGTCGATGCCGGCGTTGTTGACGAGGATGTCGAGCGTCGGCGGAATCCGCCGGGTGCGCAGTTCGGCGATCAACTCATCGGCGAGGTGTGCAGCGCCTGCGGCATCGGCGAGATCGGCCGCGACGACAAAACCCTTGCCGCCTTGGCTCCGGATCAGTTCGAGCGTCTGCTCCGCCTTGTCGCGCTCGGCGCGATAATGGATGCCAACGACCGCGCCGTCCTGCGCCAGCCTGACGGCAATCGCTCGACCGATGCCACGGCTTGCGCCTGTGACGAGAGCGATCCTGTCGGTGAGTGGCTTCATCGTGGCTCCAGTGTCGATATCATCAGATCAGATCGCATAGGTGGCGCGCCCGATCGCGATCAGGGCGCCCTTCTCGTCATGGACGTCGACATCGGCGACGCCGACAGTGCGCCCGAGCCGTCGCACGCGGCCGGTGGTGATCAAAGCGGTGTCGATCGCCGGCCTGAAGTAATCGACGCGGAAATTGATGGTCGGCAACCCGCGTCCGACGAACATCACCAGCGCGTAGTCTCCGACGGTGTCGATGATCGACGCGATCGGCCCGCCGTGCCACTGCTTGGCGCCGGGCTCGCGCTCGAACTCCGGCCGCATCGGCGATCGCATCACGATCTCCTGCTTGGCGGCGTCGAGCGCCTGCACCGTCAGGCCGAGAAAGGAGATGAACGGCGATGCCTGCAGCATCGCCTCGATCTGAACCTGATCGAGCGGTTCGGTCATGGCGTCACCACGACCTTGCCGAACACGGTGCGGTCTTCCAGCATCCGCAGCGCGTCCGCCGCTTGCTCGAGTGGGAAGGCCTTGTCGACCTGGGCGCGGAGCTTGCCGGAGGCCAACAACGCGAACAGCTTCTCGATGTCGTCGCGCTCCCAGCCGTTGGAGCCGCGGACCTGCAGCTCGAACGTCCAGATCACGCGCAGATCTTCGGCCGGATCGTAGCCCGCGGTCGCGCCGCAGGTCAGGATACGGCCGCCGAGCTTCAGCGTGCGAAGCGATTTGACCCAGGTGTCGCCGCCGGTGAAGTTGACCACGACATCGACGCCGCCGTTTTCGGACGAGCCGCCGCCGACGCGCTGCGGCCGGCCGTGGCGCTGACGCACCACCTGCATGAAGTCTTCCTTGGTGTAGAGGATGACTTCGTCGGCGCCGACGTCCTTCAGGCGCTGGCCTTTTTCTTCGGAGCCGGCGCAGGCGATCACATAGGCGCCGGCGATCTTGGCGAGCTGCACGCAGCACACGCCGACGCCGCCGCTGGCGCCCAGGATCAGCACCTTCTCGCCGGCCTTGACGTGGCCGTTGGTGGTCATCATGCGATGCGCGGTGCCGTAGGCGACCGGCAGCGCCGCGGCCTGCTCGAAGCTGACATTGTCGGGAATGCGCACGAGCTGGTGCGCGCGCGCCTTGCACAGCTCGGCGAGACCTCCGTTCATGGTCTCGCCCATCAGCCCGCCTTCGACGCGGTTGAGCGGATCGACCAGCACGCGGTCGCCGGCCTTCCAGCCGTCGACGCCCTCACCGACCTTCACGATCTCGCCCGCGACATCGAGCCCCATGATCACCGGCAGCGGGATCTTGATGCCCGGCATGCCGCGACGGGTGAAGATGTCGTGATAGTTCAGCGACGTCGCGCGCACGCGCAGCAGAACGTCGCCGGGTCCGATATCGGGATCGGGAAAATTCGAATCGAACGAGAGCTTCTCCAGCCCTCCATGTTCCCGCAGGACCATTGCGCGCATTCTTGAACGTCTCCCTCAGGCTGCGTCGGCGTGGCTGGACGGCCCGTCGCCGAGTGCGAAATCGACTGCCGCATCGGCATGGAGCAGTGTCGAATCGAATGCCGGTAAATCAATGTTCTCCGGCTGGATCAAGAGGCCGATCTCGGTGCAGCCGAGAATCACGCTGTCGGCGCCCGCGGCGCGGCCACGCGCGATGACATCCATGTAGCGCTCGCGCGAGTCGTCGCGGATAATTCCGCAGCACAACTCGGAGAAGATGATGTCGTGCACCGCAGTGCGATCGTCCGCATCCGGCACGATGGTCTCGACGCCGTGGCGGCTCATCCGCTCGCGATAGAAATCATGCTCCATCGTGTAGCGGGTTGCGAGCAGCAGCGGCTTGCGCGCGCCGGCCGCCTTCAACTCCAGCGCGCAAATGTCGATGATGTTGAGCAACGGAACGTCGATCGCGCTCTGCACCGCGTCGGCGAGCTTGTGCATCGTGTTGGTGCAGATCAGCACGCAGTCCGCGCCGGCGGCTTGCAGTTCGCGCGCGATCTTCTGCAGCAGGCGCGCGGCGCCGTCCCAATCGCCGGATGTCTGCATTGCGACGATGCAGTCGAAATCGATCGAGCGCATCAGGATCTCGGCGGAATGCAGCCCGCCGCGGAGAGTGCGGACCTGTTCGTTGAGCCGGCGATAGTACACTGCCGTACTTTCCCAGCTCATGCCGCCAATCAAGCCGATCGTCTTCATCATCCGTCCTCGCACTCCAGCGGCCGCTCACGCGACCTGCATCGCGATGATCGTGGCGGGGCGCAAGTCCGGCGCGCCGCGCGATCACCGATCGTGCGAAAACTCTAACACCGGATGACGATCGACCGGTTTCGTTCTCGCTGCCGGGACGGATTCGTTTTGGAATTAATTTTCTCCATTACGCTGATTTAGGCATCTGATTCCAATTCCTGGCCATGCGTCACAGATCGATTTCAAGAATGCCGCTCCGTTTGGATTGAGTCGGTTTCGGCGGCGGTTGCGGGTTTGTCCGTCCTTGACGACCAAGGGGCCTGGGAAGCCGCCGGTCCCGGACGCGCCTTCGACAATGGCGAGCGTTCGTGTCTATAAAGGTGCGCAACCATCCATGCGAGATGGGCGAACGCGATGAACACATCGGGAGGACGACAAAAATGAAGACTGCATATGCAGCCCGCCAGACCCCCTATACGCTTGCCCCCGAAGACGAATTGAACGACCTGCGGATGTCGGAGCGGGTTCGGCCGCTCTACGACCACGTCAAGAAATTCATCGCGACCACCGTCGAGCCGATGTCGCACGCGTTCGAGATGGCCGAGCAGAAGAACACCGATCGCTGGTCGTTCTCGCCAGAACAGCTCGATATTCTCGGCAAGGCCAAGACCAAGGCCAAGGAAGAAGGTCTGTGGAACTTCTTCCTTCCCGATGCGGAAACCGGCGAGGGGCTGAAGAATCTCGACTACGCCTATATCGCGGCTGAACTCGGCAAGAATCCGCTGGCGTCCGAGACCATGAACTGCTCCGCGCCGGACACCGGCAATATGGAAGTGCTGGAGCGCGTCGGCACGCCCGCGCAGAAAGAAAAGTGGCTGAAGCCGCTGCTGGCCGGCGAGATCCGCTCGGCTTACGTCATGACCGAGCCCAACGTCGCCTCATCGGACGCCAAGAACATCTCGACCAGCGCGAAGCTCGACGGCGACGAGTGGGTGATCAACGGCGAGAAGTACTACATCTCCGGCCTCGGCGACCCGCGCTGCAAGATCATGATCGTGATGGTCAAGACCAATCCGGGCGCAGCGCCGAGCAAGCAGCAGTCGCAGATCCTGGTTCCGGTCGACACCCCCGGCGTCGAGGTGATCGGGCCGATGCACGTGTTCGGCCATGATCACGCCCCGCGCGGCCACATGCATATGCGCTTCAACAATGTCCGCGTGCCGAAGGAGAACATCCTGCTCGGCGAGGGCCGCGGCTTCGAGATCTCGCAGCTCCGCCTCGGACCCGGCCGCATCCATCATTGCATGCGCACCATCGGCAAGGCCGAGAAGGCGCTCGACATGATGGTGTCGCGGGGGCTCACGCGGGAAGCGTTCGGCCAGAAGATCGCGCATCTGGGCGGCAATCTGCAGATCATCGCGCAGGCCCGCTGCGAAATCGAGGCGATGCGGCTGATGGTGCTGAAGGCCGCCAAGGCGATGGACGTGCTCGGCAACAAGGAAGCGCGCATCTGGGTCAGCATGGTCAAGGCCATGGTGCCCGAGCGCGCCTGCAAGATCATCGATCAGGCGATCCAGATGCACGGCGCGACCGGCATCTCGCAATGGACGCCGCTGGCCGAAATGTACACCGACGTGCGCCATCTGCGATTCGCCGACGGCCCCGACGAAGTCCACTGGATGGTCGTCGGCCGCCACGAACTCACGCTGTAGATCGGCGTCAGCAATGAAGGCGGACAGCGGTCGCACCGCGTCGGCCAAGCAACCAAAGCAGCCTCGGTCCGGATTCGCTCCGGACCGAAGCGCCCCCGGTGCCCGCCGACCAGCCCCGGACCGCCCCGGAAGCCGGGAACAACCCGCAGCCGCCCCGCGACGGCGCACGATCGCTGCTGGCGGCACGCGACTTCAGGCGTTTTTTCGGATTTTGAGTGGGAGTTAAGGGCGCGAGACGCCCGCGTCGGGCTCTCTCAAGCGCTTGAAATCTTGGTCGGAGTGGCAGGATTTGAACCTGCGACCCCTGCGTCCCGAACGCAGTGCTCTACCGGGCTGAGCCACACTCCGACAAGAGGCCGGCTTATAGCGTCGACCTTCGCCCTCCGCAAGCGTCCGAATTGCGATATGAACGAAGGATGACCCTCGATTTGAAAACAAAGACCCTCCCGGCCGGGCCGGACGCGGCCGCGGAGGCTGCGGAGTGCCTGCGCGGCGGCGGATTGATCGGATTTCCGACCGAAACCGTCTACGGGCTCGGCGCCGACGCCGCCAATCCGGCCGCCGTGGCCCGACTCTACGCCGCCAAGGGCCGGCCGTCGTTCAATCCGCTGATCGCCCACGTCGCGAGCCTGGATTCCGCGCAGGGAATCGCCCGATTCGACGCTACTGCGCTGCGCCTCGCCGAGGCCTTTTGGCCCGGGCCGCTGACGCTAGTGCTGCCGAAGGCGCCGGGCTGCACGGTCGCGGACCTCGCCACGGCCGGGCTCGACACCGTCGCGGTGCGGATTCCGGCGCATCCGGTGGCGCAGGCGATCCTGCGCGCATTCGGCGGCGCGGTGGTGGCGCCCTCGGCGAATCGCTCCGGCCATGTCTCGCCGACCACCGCGGCCCATGTCCGGGCCGATCTCGACGGCCGAATCGACCTGATCGTCGATGGCGGCCCGGTCGAGGTCGGGGTCGAATCGACCATTCTGGGCTGCCTTGGCGCGCCGGTGCTGCTGCGGCCCGGCGGTGCGCCGCGCGAGGCGATCGAGCGCCTGCTCGGCTTTGCGCTGACCGAGCCGGCCCCCGCGCCGGCCGGCCACAACGCCCCGCTGGCGCCGGGGATGCTGGCGTCACATTACGCCCCGGGCGCGCAGGTCCGGCTCAACGCCCGGGACGTCCGCCCCGGCGAGGCGTTGCTGGGCTTCGGCCCCGTCGCGTTGCCGGGCGCCGAGGCCGCCTCCGCGATCCGCAACCTGTCGCCGGCCGGCGATCTCGCCGAGGCGGCAGCGCATCTGTTCGGCTTTCTGCGCGAGCTGGACGCCAGCGGCGCGCAGGCGATCGCAGTGATGCCGATCCCGCATCAGGGTCTCGGCGAAGCGATCAACGACCGTCTGCGCCGGGCCGCCGCGCCGCGGGATTGATCGCGCGCGCAGAGTGGTGAAGGGTGACCGCGCACCTCCCGGAGTGATGGGAGGGCGAGGACAGAATCAGGCTCGACGGACAGCTCGCATGAACATCGCCAATCCGCCGCCGATCGTTGCGTTGCCGCCCGAGCTGATCGCGCGCTTTGCCGCTCTCGTCGGCGACAAATACGCGGTGACCGACCCGGCCGAGCTGGAAGCCTACGTCACCGAGGAACGTAATCTGTACCGCGGCCACTCGCCGCTGGTGCTGCGCCCGGGCTCGACGGCGGAAATCGCGACGATCTGCAAGCTCGCCAGCGAGACGCGCGTCGCGCTGGTGCCGCAGGGCGGCAACACCGGCCTGGTCGGCGGCCAGACGCCGCTCAACGGCGAAATCGTGATCTCGCTGAAGCGGATGGACAACATCCGCGAGGTCGACACCTCGTCAAACACCATGACGGTCGAGGCCGGCGTCATCCTGCAGCACGCCCAGGAGCGCGCCGCCAGCGTCGACCGGCTGTTTCCGCTGTCGCTCGGCGCGCAGGGCAGCTGCACTATCGGCGGCAACCTCTCGACCAATGCCGGCGGCACCGCCGCGCTGGCCTATGGGCTGGCGCGCGACATGGCGCTCGGGCTCGAAGTGGTGCTGGCCGACGGCCGCATTCTCAACCTGCTGTCGAAGCTGAAGAAGGACAACACCGGCTACGATCTGCGCGATCTGTTCATCGGCGCCGAAGGCACGCTCGGCATCATCACCGCGGCGACGCTGAAGCTGTTTCCGAAGCCGCGCGCGGTCGAGACCGCGTTCGTCGGGCTGCAATCGCCGGCCGACGCCCTGAAGCTGCTCGGCATCGCGCAGGCGGAAGCCGCCGGCAATCTCACCAGCTTCGAGCTGATCGCCGAGATCGCGCTCGACTTCTCGGTGCGCCACGGCCACAACCGTGACCCGCTGCAGAGCCGGCATCCGTGGTACGTGCTGATCGAATTATCGTCGATGCGCGACGACGCGCGCGGCGCGCTGGAGGCGATCCTGGAGCGCGGCTTCGAGGAGGGCGTCGTCGTCGACGCCGCGATCGCCGCGTCGCTCACGCAGCAGCAGGCGTTCTGGAAGCTGCGCGAGGAGATTTCTCCGGCGCAGAAGCCGGAAGGCGGCTCGATCAAGCACGACGTCTCGGTGCCCGTCGCGGCGGTGCCGCAGTTCATCGACGAAGCCAATGCGGCGGTGGTTGGGCTGATCCCCGGCGCGCGGCCGGTGCCGTTCGGCCATCTCGGCGACGGCAACATCCACTACAACGTCACCCAGCCGGTCGACGCCGACAAAGCTGGATTTCTCGGGCGCTGGCACGAAGTCAACACCGTCGTGTTCTCGATCGTCATGAGACTGGGCGGCTCGATCTCGGCCGAGCACGGCATCGGCGTGATGAAGCGCGACGAGCTCCCCGGCGTGAAGGACCAGACCGCGATCGAGCTGATGCGCGCGATCAAGGCGATGCTCGATCCGCAGGGCATCATGAATCCGGGCAAGGTGCTGTAGCCGCCTCGTCGCGCGACACGTCGGCAACCACCGCCAAAACAACGAGCCTCAGAACAACGATCCCTTAAAACAACGAGCCTTGCCCATCGTCATCGGACGACGCCGGCTTGCTGTTCGGTACGGGTTTGGATTTCGCGCGTTTAGCCGCGCCGGCTCGGGCTTCCGACTCCATCTCCTCTGCGGCGATCGGCAGGATCAGCTGCGCATTGTCGTTGGCGACGCGGTTGACGGCGGTCGAGACCGGATGCCAGACGAACACGCCTTCGGCCGGCGGGCGCAACAGCGACCAGGCGCTCTCGGCGTCGACGTCGGTACAATCGAGCCAGCGCGCGTAGTCGGGCGGCGCGATCGTCACCGGCACGCGGTCGTGCAGATCAGCGAGCGCGCCGCTCGCCGCGGTCGTGATGATCGCGATGGTATCGAGTTCCTCGCCGTTGGGTCCGACCCAGGTCTCCCACAGCGCGGCAAACGCGACCGGGCCGCCGTCGCGCGGATGAATAAAATACGGTTGCTTGTGGGAGCCCGCCGGCTTCCATTCAAAGTAGCCGTCGCTCGGCACCAGGCAGCGCCGCCGCTTGATCGCATTCCGGAACGCCGGCTTGTCCAGCACGGTCTCGGCCCTTGCGTTGATCAACAGCGTGAATTTTCGCGGATCCTTAACCCAGGATGGCAAAAGCCCCCAGCGCATCAGGCGAAACCGGCGGACGCCGTTTTCGACGATGACGACCGGGATGGGTTGCGTCGGTGCGATGTTGTAGCGCGCTGGGAAATTCGGCTGATCGGCATAGCCGAACGCTTCCCTGATCGCGGCTGGCGCCGAAGTAATGACAAAGCGTCCGCACATTCCGCAATCTTCCGAGCCGGATTCTTCAGGGCCTATTAACTCCGGTAATTCAAAAATACTAATGATGGCCTCGACGCAACCAACCCCCTCACCGCGCCCCAGCACTCCGGGCGGCGCAGACGCCGTCGCGCGTGCGGCGCAGCTTGCGGCTGCCAACATCAATCCGAACACCGGGCTGGCGACCGACTATCTGAACCACTTCAACGAAGCCGTCATGTTGCTCGAAATGATCCCGGACATGCCGGAGTGTTCGGAGGATTTTCTCGGCTGGCAACCGCTGTCCTATGCCGAGCATTTCAGGGCATCGAACTTCAAGGGCCGCGACCTCGCCATCGAGGCCTACGACAATGCCGATCCGGGCATCCGTTCGGACTTCGACGACATCGTCAACACCATGACCAGCATCCTCACGGCGGTCGGCGACGCGATGCGCGGCGCCCAGCAGGACGCCACGCGCGCCAGGCTCGCCGAAGAAGCGGTCGGCTGGATCAAGCCGCTGATCGGCCGCGCCGGCGGGGTCATCAACGGCCAGGGCAGCGAAGCCGACGTCGACTACATCATGGCGCACTGATCGCCGTGACGCCGCCTGAGCCGCCCCGCCATCCCCAGATCGCCGTCAGCGCCTCGATCTTTCGCGACGGCGATGTGCTGCTGGTTCGCCGGGCGCGGTCGCCTGGGCGGGGGCTCTACTCGCTGCCGGGCGGGCGGGTCGAATTTGGCGAGACGCTCGAGGCCGCTCTGGAGCGCGAGGTCCGCGAGGAGACCGCGCTGACGATCGGGATCGCCGGCTTTGCCGGATGGCGCGAGGTGGTGCCCGGACCGGCCAATGCAGGGCACTACGTGATCCTGTCTTTCGCGGCGCGCTGGATCGCCGGCGAGCCGGTGCTGAACGACGAACTCGACGACGCCGTCTGGGTTGCTCCGGAGGCGATCGGCGATTTCAAGGTCACCGAAGGCCTGCCCGCCATCGTCGCCGCCGCGCGCCGCCTGATCGGAACCTGAGCGGCCAGCCGGCTTGCCGGTGCAGCCGAAAAAGCCTATCAGGCCGCGACGGGATCCCCTGATGCTGAAGCGCCTGCTCGCCATTTTTCTCGTGGTTGCGACCTGTGGCCTGGCTGCGGCGCTCGCTCCCGCGCGGGCGCAGGATGGCGCCGCGCCGTTCGACGCCGACCTGCAGCGATTCGCCGAAATCCTCGGAACGCTGCATTATCTGCGCGGCGTCTGCGGCAGCAACGAAGGCGCCAAATGGCGCAACGAGATGCAGGCGCTGATCGACGCCGAAACCCCCTCCGGCGAACGCCGGACCCGGCTGATCGCCGGCTTCAACCGCGGCTACAACGGGTTCCAGCAGACCTATCGGACCTGCACGCCGGCCGCTCGGGTGGCGATCCGCCGTTATCTCGAGGAAGGCTCGCGGATCTCCCGAGACCTCACCGCCCGATACGCGAATTGAAAGCCGGTCTGGGGCGTTTATCCTGGGCCATTAACCTTTCCTAAAGAACTGCCCTAGCCCAGCGCCCTGCTCGTGGTAACACTTGGACATCGCCGATCCGCAGTGGGTCGCGCCCCACCTTGTTGAGTTTCATGAGCCTCACGACTTATCCGACCGATCGCGACATGCAGGCTGACCGCGAGCAGAAGCAGACGGCGCTCAGCTATCTCAGCGAAGCCTGGGCCGAAGCTCTGCATGACGGGGTGGACGGCGATTGCCTGGCGCAGGCCAGCCTGTTCACCGCCTTCGCGGAACTCGTCGGGACCTATGGCGAGGATGCCGTGGCCAAGTTCGTCGAGGGCTTGCCCGGGCGGGTGCGGAATGGCGAGTTTTCGGTCGCGATGGCCAAGCAGTAGCGGCCGTCGCCGGTCGACCCGGCAATCCGCCTGCCTTGCGAAAGCGTGATGATCGCCCGGATCAAGTCCGAGCATCCCGCATGACGATCGACCGCCGTCTGGATCAGTGAGGCGCGAACGCCTGCAGACCCTTGAAGGTCAGCCGCTTCGGGTCCTTGATCCCGGCCAGATAGGACCGACGGATGAATTCGGTCACCACGGCCCGGTCACCTCCGGTCAAGGCGACGATGGCTTCGACCGCGATCTTCTGAGCTTCCATCTGGAATCCCTCTCCGCGTATCCGTCACTCGACGACCCGGCGATCGTTGCGAATTCGAAGTAAGCGCCTCGTTCGTTGATTTGCTGTTAACCAACCGTTCTCAAGCCCGCTTCGGCGTGCGCGGCCGAATCGTCCCGACGATCGTCGCTGAAAACGCTTCCTTGGGGGATACGCAGAATCCCTGACTGCGGTTCCGTGCCGCAGGCGCTGCGGGGGTGCGGCATCTCGTCCGCCGGCGCAGGCCATCTGCTGTTGGGATCGATCCCGCTGCGTCAGGACTTCAGCGTCTCGAGGAAGCGCACCGGCTCGCCGGTCGATGGCGTCGTCAATTCGCCCTGCCACATCACCCTGCGACCACGCACGAAAGTGCCGACCGGCCAGCCGGTGACGCGAACGCCGTCATAGGGCGTCCAGCCGGCGCGCGAGGCGACCTGCTCGTTGGTGATGGTCTCGCTGCGCTTGAGGTCGACCACCGTGAAATCGGCGTCGTAGCCGGCGGCGATCCGGCCCTTGCAGGCGATGTCGAACAGCCGCGCCGGCCCGGCGCTGGTGAGATCGACGAAGCGGGCCAGCGACAGTTTCCCGGCATTGACGTGATCGAGCATGGTCGGCACCAGCGTCTGCACGCCGGTCATGCCGGAGGGCGAGGCCGGGTAGGTCTTGGCCTTCTCCTCGATCGTGTGCGGCGCATGATCGGAGCCGAGCACGTCGACGACGCCCTGCGCCAGCCCGTGCCACAGGCCATCGCGATGCCAGGCGTCGCGCACCGGCGGGTTCATCTGCGCGCGGGTGCCGAGCCGCTCGTAGCAGTCCGGCGCCACCAGGGTGAGGTGGTGCGGCGTCACTTCGACCGAAGCGACGTCTTTGTGGTCGCGCAAAAACTCCATCTCCTGCCGGGTCGAGACGTGCAGCACGTGGATGCGCTTGCCGGTCTCGCGCGCGATCGCCACCAGCCGCTGCGTCGCGGTCAAGGCGGCGATGTCGTCGCGCCACACCGGATGCGAGCGCGGATCGCCCTCGATCCGTTCGCCCTTGCGGTCGTTGAGGCGATATTCGTCCTCGGCATGAAATGCGGCGCGACGCTGGATCACGCTGAGGATCCGCCGCAGGCTCGGATCGTCCTCGACCAGCAGGCTGCCGGTCGACGAGCCGATGAACACCTTCACGCCGGCGCAGCCGCGGGCGCGCTCGAGCTGCGGCAGCTCATCGACATTGTCGCGGGTGCCGCCGATGAAGAAGGCGAAGTCGCAATGCATCCGATGTTCGGCGCGCTTCACCTTGTCGGCGAAAGTCTCCGCCGTCACCGTGAGCGGATTGGTATTCGGCATCTCGAACACCGCGGTGACGCCCCCAAGCACCGCGCTGCGCGAGCCGGTTTCGAGATCTTCCTTGTGGGTCAGACCCGGCTCGCGGAAATGCACCTGGGTATCGATCACGCCGGGCAGCACGTGCAGCCCACGGCAGTCGATCGTCTCTCCCGCCGACGCGGCGCCGAGCGAGCCCAGCGCCGCGATCCGGCCGCCGGTGATGCCGATGTCGCCGACGCCCTCGCCATCGTGATTGACGATGGTGGCGCCCTTCAGAACGGTGTCGAATGTCGCGGTCATGGGTGCTCAGTGCCCTCTACTCTTGTTGGCCGAAGCCGGGCCGCTTACCTTGGGATGTCTTATCCAGCCGGTGCGTTTCCGCAAGGAAGTTCCTGACCGGCGCCACGAGAGAATGCAATGAAGGCAGCCTTTCTCCCCGACCGCGGCGTGATCAAGATCAGCGGCGCCGACGCGCGCCACCTGCTGAATGGCCTGGTCACCACCGATCTGACACTGCTGAAGCCGGGACTCGGCCGTTTCGGGGCGTTGCTGACCCCGCAGGGCAAGATCGTCGCCGATTTCCTCATCACCGAAAGCGCGGCGGCGGACGACGGCGGTTTCCTGATCGACTGCCCGAAAGCCCTGGCGCAGCCACTCGCCGACAAGCTGAAATTCTACAAGCTGCGCGCCAAGGTGCTGATCGAGAACCTGTCCGACCGGCTCGGCGTGCTCGCGGCGTGGGGCGGCGCGCCGGCCGAGACGCCGGAACTCGCCTTCGCCGATCCGCGCCACGACGATCTCGGCTGGCGCATCATCGTGCCCGAGCTGCTGGCGCAGAAGACCGCCGCCGCGATCGGTGCGGAACTGGTGGACGTTGCGGCCTATGAGGCGCATCGCATCGCCTGCGGCGCGCCGGCGGGCGGCGTCGACTTCGCCTATGGCGACGCCTTCCCGCACGAGTCCAATATGGACCGGCTGCACGGCGTCGACTTCGGCAAGGGCTGCTACATCGGCCAGGAGGTGGTGTCGCGGATGCATCATCGCGGCACCGCGCGCACCCGGATCGTGCGCGTGCTGCTCGACGGCGCGGGGCCGGAAGCAGGCGCCGAGATCATCGCCGGCGAGAAACCGGTCGGCACCATGGGCTCCTCGGTCGATGGCCGCGGATTAGCTCTGCTGCGGATCGACCGCGTCGCCGATGCGCGCGACGCTTCGCTGCCGATCAGCGCCGGAGGCATCACGTTGCGCCTCGCCGATCCGGACGAGCTGAAGCCGATCACGCGCAGGACCGTGGCATGACCGCTGCGCGCCTGCACGACGACGGATTGACGCGTTGCCCGTGGCCCGGCGACGATCCGCTTTACGTCGCGTATCACGACAATGAATGGGGCGTGCCGGAATATGACGACCGCGCATTGTTCGAGAAACTGATCCTCGACGGCTTCCAGGCCGGGCTGTCGTGGATCACCATCCTGCGCAAGCGCGACAATTTCCGTCGGGCCTTCGACGATTTCGATCCCGCGAAGATCGCCCGCTATGACGCGGCCAAGATTCAGGAGCTGATGAACGACGTCGGCATCGTCCGCAACCGCGCCAAGATCGAAGGCGCGATCGGCAGCGCCAAGGCGTGGCTGAAGATCCAGGAAAAAGGGCCGGGCTTTTCGAAATTGCTGTGGGACTTTGTCGGCGGCGCGCCGAAGGTCAACGCGTTCAAGACCACCGCGGGCGTGCCGGCCTCGACGCCGCTGTCTGTGAAGATTTCAAAGGAGCTTTCCGCGCACGGCTTCAAATTCGTCGGTCCGACGATCGTCTACGCCTTCATGCAGGCGGTCGGCATGGTCAACGACCATCTGGTGAGCTGCCACTGCCATGCGCGCTGCGGCGCGATGCAACGGCCGGCGCGACGTTCTGCGGCGCCGGCGCGTCAGACTGCAACACGTCAGCGCTGATCGGCGACCCGCTTGATCACCAGCTCCGACAGGCTCACCACCAGCTCTTTCAGAGAATCGTTTTCCTGTTGCAGTTCTTGCAACGGCACTTCCGGAGCGGCCTGACGGCTTCCGTCTTCGGCCTGTGATCGGTCCGCCTCGCGGCGATCGGTCATCCCCATGGCATTCCCCCTTCGTGCAACGCGCCCACCAGCACAAGGATGGTCAGCCTATCCACAAGATCGTGCAGAACTGAGCCGAGACGGTGGCTTAGTTCGGGCAGACTGCTGGAGCTGAATGCCGGATCTTCGCATTGTCATGCAGCTCTAGATTCTTGTTCGAGCATGTTTTTTTTCGAAAGAACCGGCGCCCATTTTTCGGGATCATGTTCTATATGTCGGTCACGCCGCCGCGGCTTCCGCGATGGCAGCACCGGAACCCGGACGTCGCCTCGACCTGCCATGACCACCCCTCCCAAGACATCGCAAGCCGCAGGCCGGGTCTGGCAGCGGATGCTGTCGGGCCGCCGGCTCGATCTGCTCGACCCCTCGCCGCTCGATGTCGAAGTCGAGGACATCGCCCACGGCCTGGCGCGGGTGGCGCGCTGGAACGGACAGACCAGCGGCACCCATATCTTCTCGGTGGCGCAGCACACCCTGCTGGTCGAGGCGGTGATGCGTGAGCGCAATCCCAGGATCGACGCGCGGTTGCGGCTGGCGGCCCTGCTGCACGACGCCCCAGAATACGTGATCGGCGACATGATCTCGCCGTTCAAGGCGGTGATCGGCGAATCCTACAAGGCCGTCGAGCGGCGGCTGCTGGCAGCGATCCACATCCGATTCGGCCTGCCGGCCGCGCTCGACGAGGCGATCGAACGCCAGATCAAGGCCGCCGACCGCGGCGCCGCCTATCTCGAAGCGACCAGCCTCGCCGGCTTCACCAAGGCCGAGGCCAAGCGGCTGTTCGGCAGCGATCCCGGCCTGCCGCAGACGATGCAGGACGACTATCTGACGCCGTGGTCAGCCGGAAAGGCCGAGAAACGCTTTCTGACGCGGTTCCAGGCGCTGTGCGATCCAGGTTCCTGACGCGTTTCATCCCGCAAACCGGCTTCGCTCGACGCGGGGCGCGCGCCGTCATCGCGCTTTCACCGCAAGCGGCGCAGGATTAAGATCGCGCCAACTCCGGAAGGCCTCATGATTCACGTCTGCTCGCTCGCAGCATTGCATCCGACCGTCGCCGCGACCCGCGCCAGCCACGTGCTGTCGGTGATGGCCGATGTCGGCCAGGTCAAGCTACCGCCGTCGGTGCTGGAGGCCAACCATCTGCGCATCTCGATGGACGACATCACCGAACAGATCGACGGCTTCGTCGCGCCCAACGATGAGCACATCGTCCAGGTGCTGGAGTTCGTCCGCGCCTGGGACCGCGCCGCCCCGCTGGTGGTGCATTGCTACGCCGGCATCAGCCGCTCCACGGCGAGCGCCTTCGCCGCCGCCTGCGCGCTGAACCCGCATCGCGACGAGGCGGTGATCGCACAGCAGATCCGCGACGCGTCGCCGAGCGCCTCCCCGAACCGGCTGATCGTCACGCTGGCCGATCGCGCGCTCGGTCGCGATGGGCGAATGCTGCGGGCGTTGGACAGGATCGGTCCCGGCAGTATCAGCGTCGACGGCCAGCCGTTCCGCATCGATCTCGAATGACGATCGCAGCCGCATGAGCGACAAGCCCTCGACCGGCGACAGTCTCCCGATTCCGATCGAGATCGGACTGACCGCAGCCATCGTCGCAATCGAGAACAACGAGCCGCTGATTCTGACGGCGTCGGGCGGCAACAACCTGATCGGCCTGCCCTACGGTCCGTTCGACGCGATCTCCCATCGCACGCTGGAAATCGGGCTGCGCGCCTGGGTGGAGGAACAGACCGGGCTGCGGCTCGGCTATGTCGAGCAGCTTTACACTTTCGGCGATCGCGGCCGCCATGCGCGGCTCGGCGACACCGACGTCCATGTCGCCTCGATCGGTTATTTGGCGCTGACCCGCGCGGTCGACAACGCCGCCGGCGCGACCTTCGAGCCGTGGTACCGCTTCTTTCCGTGGGAAGACTGGCGCGAGAACCGGCCGGAGATCATCGAGCGCGACATCATCCCCGAACTCACCGCATGGGCCGGGCAAGCCGAGCAGGCCGACACCGCGCGCGCGCTCGCCCGCAGGGATCGCGTCCGGCTGTATTTCGGCATCGACGGCGCACAATGGGACGAGGAACGCGTGCTCGATCGCTACGAACTGCTCTACGAAGCCGGCCTGATCGAAGAGGCGCGGCGCGATGGCCGACCCGCAGCGCTTTCGCGCGCCAAGGTGCCGCCGCTCGGCCTGGCGATGCGGTTCGACCATCGCCGGATTCTCGCCACCGCGATCGCGCGGCTGCGCGCCAAGCTGAAGTACCGACCGGTGGTGTTTGAACTTCTGCCGCCGGAATTCACACTCACCGAGTTGCAACATACCGTGGAAGCGATCTCGGGGCGTCATCTGCACAAACAGAATTTCCGCCGGCTGGTCGAGGCCGGCGCGCTGGTCGAACCGACCGGCGAGATGTCGACACGAACAGGCGGACGGCCCGCGGCGTTGTTCCGCTTCCGCCGCGAGGTGCTGCAGGAGCGCCCGGCGCCCGGCCTGCGCGTGCGCGGCCGGCGCTGAAGTTGTGATAGGAAGCGAAACGTCCCGCGTCCGGGCCGGTCGCCTGGAGATGTCATGTTCGAACTGCTGACGCTCGTGATTGCCATCGTGGCGCTGGTGCTGGCGCGCAAGGCGAACAATCGCTCCCAGGAATTGCAGGCCCGGCTCGAGGCGCTGGAAACAGGCCAGCCGCTGGCTCGTCGCACGCGCCCGCCGGCGGCCGCAGCAAGTGACAGCGTCGTCACCGAAGCGCCGCTTCCGCAGGACGTTGAGCCCGCTTTGTCCGAGGCCATGGTTGCGGAGTCCGCAAGCGCCGACAGCATCGCTTCGGCGGATGAACCGATCGCCCCTCCGCCGCCAGAATCGCCGCCGCGCCCTCCGCACGCCAAGCCCGGCTTTGAAGAGCGCATCGGCACCCGCTGGGTGGTGTGGGTCGGCGGCCTGACGCTGGCTCTCGGCGGCTTCTTCATGGTGCGCTACTCGATCGAACAAGGCCTGCTCGGCCCCGGCGTGCGCGTACTGCTCGGCGGCCTGTTCGCACTGGCGCTGCTCGGCGCCGGCGAATGGACCCGGCGCAAGGAGAGCATCTCGCAGATCGCCGCGCTGCCGATCGCCAACATTCCGGCGATCCTCACCGCGGCCGGCACCGCGGTGGCGTTCGCCACCGTCTACGCGGCTTACGCGCTGTACGATTTCCTCGCGCCCGCCAGCGCGTTCATCCTGCTCGGGCTGGTCGCACTCAGCACCATGGCGGCGGCGCTGCTACACGGCCCGGCGCTGGCCGGGCTCGGCGTCGTCGCCGCCTTCGTCACGCCGGTGCTGGTGTCGTCGGAGAAGCCCGATTACTGGGCGCTGTACATCTATCTCGCGGTGGTGACCGCGGCGGCGTTCGGCCTCGCCCGGATCCGGCTGTGGCGCTGGCTCGCGGTGAGCACGATCGTGCTGGCGTTCCTGTGGACGCTGCCGGGCCTCGAAGGCGGACCGGCCGCGTTCGCGCCGCATGCCTTCCATGTCATCGCCGGCTTCGCGCTCGCCGCGCTGCTGGTGGTGTGCGGCTTCCTGTTCGGCCCGTCACTGGAGGATGGCCGGATCGAGCCGGTGTCGTCCGGCTCGCTCGCCGCTTATCTGCTGGCGGCCGCGCTGATCGTCGTCGACAGCGCTCATGCGGACAGCGCCGTGATCGTGTTCGCGCTGCTGGTCGCGGCGACGCTGATCGTGGCGTGGCGCGCCGCGGCGGCGACCGCGGCGGTCGGCGCGGCGGCCGGGCTGGTCGCGCTGGTGTTCCTGCTCTGGGTGATCCGCAGCGCGCCCGACTTGCTGGCGCTGCCCGGCGGACCGCTGCCCGGCATCGGCACCGATCCGGTCGCCGGCCCGGTGACCACGCATCTGATCACCGCGGCGGTGTTCGCGATCGGCTTCGGCGTCGCCGGCGTGCTGGCGCAGGGCCGTTCGGTCAGCGCGGTGGTGCCGGTGATCTGGGCCGCCGCAGGCGTATTCACGCCGCTGGCGCTGCTGATCGCGCTGTACGCGCGGATCGCGCATCTCGACCGCTCAATCCCGTTCGCGATTGTCGCGGTGCTACTCGCCGCCGCATTCGGCGCCGCGACCGAGTGGCTGAGCAAGCGAGAGACGAGACCCGAGCTTGCGATCTCGACCGCGCTGTTCGCCACCGGGACGCTCGGCGCGCTGGCGCTGGCGCTGACCTTCGCGCTCGATAAGGGCTGGCTGACGATCGCGCTGGCGCTGATGGCGGCGGGCACCGCGTGGATCTCGCTGCAACGGCCGATCCCGTTCCTGCGCTGGCTCGCCGCGATCCTCGCCGGCATCGTCGTGCTGCGGATCGGCTGGGAGCCGCGGATCGTCGGCGACGCGGTCGGCGACACGCCGATCTTCAACTGGCTGCTGTGGGGCTACGGCGTGCCGGCGCTGTCGTTCTGGACCGCCAGCCACTGGATGCGCCTGCGCGGCGACGACGTCCCGCTGCGGATGATGGAATCCGCGGCGATCCTGTTCACCGTGCTGCTGGCGTTTCTGCAGATCCGCCACGCCGTCAATGGCGGCGACGTCTATCGCGACAGCGCCGGACTGACCGAGGTCGCGCTGCAAGTCTGCGTCGCTCTGGCGATGGCGATCGGCCTCGAGCGACTGCGGGTCCGCAGCCGCAGCATCGTCCACAACGTCGCGGCGATCCTGCTCGCCGTCTTCGCGGCACTCGCCAGCATCGGCGGCCTGCTGCTGTTCGAAAACCCGATGCTGTGGTGGTCGGCCGAAATCGGCGGCCTGCTGCTGAACACCTTGCTGCTCGGCTATGCGGCCCCGGCGCTGCTGGCGCTGCTGCTGTCCTACGCGGTGGCGGGACTGCGCCGGCCGGCCTACGCCAACAGCTTCGCAGGTCTCGCGCTGGTGATGGGGCTGGCTTACGTCACGCTGGAGATCCGCAGGCTGTATCATGGCCCGGTGCTGTGGCGCGGCGTCACCGGCGACGCCGAGCAGTACACCTACTCGCTGGCCTGGCTCGGCTGCGGCGTACTGCTGCTCGGCGCCGGCATCCTGTTCAATTCGCAGCGCGCCCGACTCGCCTCCGCCGTGGTGATCGGGCTGACCATCGTCAAGGCGTTCCTGATCGACATGTCGACGCTGACCGGCGTGTACCGGGCGTTGTCATTCATGGGGCTGGGACTGGTGCTGGTGGCGATCGGCTGGCTGTACCAGCGCATCCTGTTTCGGTCGCGGGTGACGCCGGCCGACGACGCGACGATGACCCCCTCGCCGTGAGGCCAGGGTTCAGGCGGTCACAGGCTGGGGTTAACTCAGTCGGTCGAGCGGCGCAGTTCGGAAGCGGCTTCGACCTTTGAAGCCTCGACCTTCGGCGGATCGAGCCGAGCCGCTTCGACGCGCGGCGTCGGCACGCGGGACGTCACCTCGGTGTGGCGCGAGGCATCGGCCTGGCGGGTGCCCGGGGCCTGCAACGAGCGGGGCTGCGAGCGCGACAGCGCGCGCGCCATCATCATCTGGCCGGCGCCATGATGGCGGAAGTCGCAATAAGCGAAGCCCATGCCGGACACCGAGCCGCGGAAGCTGCGCTCGCTGGTCTTGTCGAGATTGAAGCAGGGATCGAACGGGATGCCCTTGATCGACGCGCAGATCGACTGGCCGCGCACCTGCAGCGTATTGCCCGGAAGCCGCATGAACCGGTTCGGACCGGATCCCGAGAACTGCACAGCGCCCGCCGCGCCGCCATCGTCGAACACCCGGCCTGCGCCCTTGGTGCCATCGAAGCAGGTGAAGGCGAACACCTTACCGGCGACGAATTTGCGCGCCTCGTCTGCGTTCATCGACCCTGCCACCGCCGGCAGGACCGTCGCACCGGCCATCAGGGCTCCGTAGACGAAACGCGCAAACATGCCTGAACTCCTACTGGCGCGGGTCTTATCCGTTAACCCGCTCCTTACCATACAAACTGCGGCAACATTGGCGCAGCTTGGTTGGTAAAGTCTGAACAGCTACGCAATTTTCACCACGATTCGACCGCGGACTTGACCGGCCAACACCCGGGCGCCGGCGTCGATGACGTCGTCGAGGCCAATTTCCTGGGTGATTTCGGCCAGTTTGGCGTGATCCAGATCGCTCGCGAGCCGCGACCAGGCCTGTTTGCGGTTCGGCAGCGGGCACATCACCGAATCGATGCCGTAAAGACACACCCCGCGCAAAATGAAAGGCGCGACCGAGCCCGGCAGATCCATCCCCGCGGCGAGGCCGCAGGCGGCGATGGCGCCGCGATATTTGGTCATCGACAGCAGATTGGCCAGCGTGGTCGAGCCGACGCTGTCGATGCCGCCGGCCCAGCGCTCCTTCGCCAGCGGCTTGGCCGGACCCGACAGCTCGTTGCGGTCGATGATCTCGGCGGCGCCGAGGTCGCGCAGATAGGGCTCCTCGGAGACCCGGCCGGTCGAGGCGATGACATGAAAGCCGAGCTTGGACAGCAGCGCGATCGCCACCGAGCCGACGCCGCCTGCGGCGCCGGTCACGACGACCGGGCCGTCCTTCGGCGTCAGGCCGTGCTTTTCGAGCGCCAGCACGCTGAGCATCGCGGTGTAGCCGGCGGTGCCGATCGCCATCGCGTCGCGCGCCGATACGCCGTCCGGCAGCCGGACCAGCCAGTCGCCCTTGACGCGGGCCTTCTCGGCAAGGGCGCCGAGATGGGTCTCGCCCATGCCCCAGCCGTTGCAGACGACCTTGTCCCCAGATTTCCAGTCGGGATGCGACGACTCCAGAACAGTGCCGGCGAAGTCGATGCCGGCGATCATCGGAAACCGCCGCACCACCGGCGCCTTGCCGGTGAGCGCCAGGCCGTCTTTGTAATTGAGCGTCGACCATTCGACCGCGACGGTGACGTCGCCGTCCATCAGTTCGGAATCGTCGAACTGGGTCAGCGCCGCAGTGGTGCCCTTCTCGGCCTTCTCGATCCTGATCGCCCTGAACGTCGCCATTCCGCTCCCCTTGTTTTGTGCTTGCCGATGCCGAGTTGAGTTAGAGAAACAGCGGCCCGCCTGTAAAGATCACGTTGCGCTGCAGCGATGCAATTCCAGTGATCTGCCGTGACGATTTAGCCAAATCGACCTCTGGCGGAACCCAACCTCACATGCTATATTAGATTTGCTCGTTATGAGGATAAGTATTCTCATATGTCCCGAAACCGGCGCAGCATCTGCGCTGGATCGGGAAGCCCAGACGTAGCAGTTGGTTAATACCGCCGGCCCTGAGTGGCCGGATTTCTCAAACCCAACATATGCTCACAATGAGTATATTTGGTGCGTACAGGAGGCCATGATGCCGCTTGCTGAACTCTATGGCCCGGAGCACTTCGGCCAGCCGGCACACGGACGGTCGTCCCCCCTCGCCCGCGCGCCGCTGGGCGCCGCCGAAAAGGCGCGCGCTTTGCCGATGCCGTCGCTGGAATGGACCCCGGAGGTCGAGCGCGCGACCGCGCCGCTGTATGCGCGCGTGCAGAAGGTGATTCCGCCGGTCGAATGGCCGTTCATGGCGCCTTACATCAAGGCGATCAACGAGCTGAAGCGCGAGCGCGACGCGGTGATCCTGGCGCACAATTACCAGACGCCGGAGATCTTCCATTGCGTCGCCGACATCGTCGGCGACTCGCTGCAGCTCGCGATCGAGGCGACGAAAGTGAAAGCGTCGACGATCGTGCAGTGCGGCGTGCACTTCATGGCGGAGACCTCGAAGATCCTCAATCCGGAGAAGCGCGTGCTGATCCCGGATTCGCGCGCCGGCTGCTCGCTGGCGTCGAGCATCACCGGCGCCGACGTCCGTCTGTTGCGCGAACGCTTCCCCGGCGTGCCGGTGGTGGCTTACGTCAACACTTCGGCCGACGTGAAGGCGGAGGTCGACATCTGCTGCACCTCGTCGAATGCGGTGCAGGTGGTGGAGAGCCTCGGCGTCGACCGGGTAATCTTCGTGCCGGATCAGTATCTGGCGAAGTACGTGGCGTCGCAGACCCAGGTGAAGATCATCGCCTGGAAGGGCGCGTGCGAAGTGCACGAGCGCTTCACCGGCGACGAGCTGCGCAGCTATCGCGAGGCCGACCCGAGCGTGCAGATCATCGCGCATCCGGAATGCCCGCCGGACGTGCTGGCCGAGGCCGACTTCACCGGCTCGACCGCGCATATGATCAACTGGGTGCGCAACAAGCACCCGAAGCGGGTGGTGATGATCACCGAATGCTCGATGGCCGACAACGTCCAGGCCGAACTGCCCGACGTCGAAATGGTCCGGCCGTGCAACCTGTGCCCGCACATGAAGCGGATCACGCTGGCGAAGATCCTCGACAGCCTGGTGTATCTGCGTGAGGACGTCACGGTCGATCCGGCCATCATCGCGCCGGCGCGACGCTCGGTGGAGCGGATGATCAATCTGAAGAACTGAGCCGCAGGTCGCGGCTCGATCGGCGGCGGCCCGCCCGGCCGCCCCCGCATCTGTCACAGGCGTTCGCGGGTCATCGGCGTTCGCGGGCATCGCCTCAGAGTTGGACCGCCGCATGAGCACCACAACTGAAATCGGATCGCTCGGCGCCCATGGCGACATCGTCATCGTCGGCGGTGGCCTCGCAGGGCTGTTCTGCGCGCTCAAGCTGGCGCCGCGGCCGGTGACGGTGATCAGCGCGGCGCCGCTCGGCCAAGGCGCCTCGACGGCGTGGGCGCAGGGCGGCATCGCCGCCGCGGTCGGCGAAGGCGACACCGCGGAATCCCATGCTGCCGACACCATCGCGGTCGGCGCCGGGCTGGTCGACGAGGCGATCGCGCTCGGGCTCGCACAGGAAGCCTCGGCGCGCATCCATGATCTGCTGGAATATGGCGTGCCGTTCGATCGCGACCTCGAAGGCCGGCTGGCGGTGGCGCGCGAGGCGGCGCATTCGGCGCGGCGCATCGTGCATGTGCGCGGCGACATGGCCGGCAAGGCGATCATCACCGCGCTGACCGAGGCGGTGCGCGCGACGCCGTCGATCCGCGTGATCGAAGGCTGGTTCGCCGAAGCTCTGCTGACCGACGGCGACGCCGTCGCCGGGCTGCAATTGCGCAAGGCCGGTCACGTCCTCACCGCGCCGGTGACGATCCCGGCGCGCGCCGTGGTGCTCGCCACCGGCGGCATCGGGCATTTGTATGCGGTGACGACCAATCCGCCGGAAGCCTCCGGCCAGGGCCTGGCGATCGCCGCCCGCGCGGGCGCCGTGATCGCCGATCCGGAATTCGTGCAGTTTCACCCGACCGCGATCATGGTCGGCCGCGATCCGGCGCCGCTCGCCACCGAGGCGCTGCGCGGCGAAGGCGCGACGCTGATCAACGGCCGCGGCGAGCGCTTCATGCTGGCGCTGCATCCGCTCGCCGAACTGGCGCCGCGCGACATCGTCGCCCGCGGCGTGTTCGCCGAGGTCGCTTCCGGACGCGGCGCGTTCCTCGACGCGACGACCGCGCTCGGCGCGCATTTCGCCAAAGAATTCCCGACCGTCTATGAGAGCTGCATCTCGGCCGGCATCGATCCGGCGACGCAGCCGATCCCGATCGCCCCGGCGGCGCATTATCACATGGGCGGTGTCGCGGTGGATGCGCGCGGCAGGACCTCGCTGGACGGCCTGTGGGCGGCCGGCGAAGTGTCCGGCACCGGTGCCCATGGCGCCAACCGGCTGGCCTCGAACTCGCTGCTCGAAGCCGTGGTCTACGCGGCGCGGATCGCCGAAGACATCGGCGGCGCGGAGCTGCGTGCGGCGACGGGCCGGTTCGATCCGGCGGCGCGGATGCGCGACGCGGCGCTCGACCCGTCGCAGGAGCGGGACTTGCGTGCGATGATGTCGGCCAAGGTCGGCGTGATCCGCGACCGCGACGGCCTCACCGAAGCGGTGCGCGCCTTCGCGGCGCTGGAAGCCGATGCGGCCTCGACCGCGCTCGCCAACATGGCGACGGCGGCGCTGCTGGTCGCGACCGCTGCGCTGGCGCGGACCGAGAGCCGCGGCGCGCATTATCGCTCCGACTATCCGGCGGAGAATCCGACGCTCGCCGAGCGCAGCATGACCACGCTCGCGCAGGCCCGCGAACGCGCAGGCGCGCTGGCCGGCGGCGGCGCGACGATCAGGCCGTTGCACACCCACACCGCCCTCGCCTGATCCATTCCCATTCTCTGCTCAGGAACAGCCCGATGAATCCGACGACTTTGCTGCATCCCGATGCATTCCTGTCCCCTTTGGCGATCGAACAGGCCGTGCACCGCGCGCTCGACGAGGATCTCGGCCGCGCCGGCGACGTGACGTCGATCGCGACGATTCCGGAAGCGACCCAAGCGCACGCCATCATGGTGGCGCGGCAGTCGGGCGTGATCGCCGGGCTGCCGCTGGCGGTCGAGGCGTTTCGGCGGCTGTCGCCCGACATCCACATCGCGGCCCATGCTCGTGACGGCGACGCGGTCGCCGCCGGCATCCATGTGCTGACGATGTCCGGCCCGGCGCGGGCGGTGCTGTCCGGCGAGCGCACCGCGCTGAATTTCGTCGGCCGGCTGTCGGGCATCGCCACGCTCACCTCGGACTACGTGCGCCACACCGCCGGCAGCAAGCTGCGGATCTGCTGCACCCGCAAGACCACCCCCGGGCTTCGTGCGCTGGAGAAATACGCGGTGCGCTGCGGCGGCGGGTTCAACCACCGCTTCGGGCTCGACGACGCCGTGCTGATCAAGGACAACCACATCGCGGTCGCCGGCGGCATCCGCCCGGTGCTGGAGCGCGCGCGGGCGAAGATCGGCCATCTGGTCAAGATCGAGATCGAGGTCGACACGCTGGACCAGCTTCAGGACGTACTCGACACCGGCATGGCCGACGTCGTGCTGCTCGACAACATGGACATCGCCACGCTGAAGCGCGCCGTGTCCATGTCGCAAGGCCGCGTCGTGCTGGAAGCCTCCGGCGGCGTCACCCGCGACTCGATCCGCGCCATCGCCGAGACCGGCGTCGACTACGCATCCGCTGGCGCGCTGACGCATTCGGCGCCGAATTTCGACATCGCGCTGGATATCGACGCGTAGTTCACGACGCCCTCTCCTTCATTCCGGGGCGCCGCGTAGCACCGCGCAACCTCTCCCGCTTGCGGGAGAGGTCGGATCGCGCAGCGATCCGGGTGAGGGCACTCCGCTCCGCAATCGCCAGGCTCATTGCCTGGGGCGCCCTCACCCCAACCCTCTCCCGCAAGCGGGAGAGGGAGCGCGCTGCCGGTGGCGCAGGCTCAATGCTTGTCAGCCAGCAGCTCAATTCTTCGCGTTGATCTCGGCGGAGCTTTGCGCGGCGGCGCTGAGTTGGGCGCTGATGGCTGCGGTTTCCGACGCGTCGCCCCAGCTCGGCGCTTCGCTTCCGTCGCCCCAGTTGCGCGGGCGGTAGAAGGTGTGCACGCCGGTGCGATACATCTTCTTCATCTCGTGCACCCAGGACGGCCGCACCCAATAGGCATGATAGTGCGTCGACTTGGAGACTTCCGGCAGCCACAGCTTGCCGTCGAGGCTCGCCTTGGCGATCTTGCGGGCGCGATCCCACATTTCCGGCTCGCGAACGACGTCGGCGACGCGATCGCAGGCGAAGGTGAACTGGCAGGCGAGCCGCCTGTGCTTGTTCTGGTACACCACGCCGCAGACATTGTTCGGGTAGAAGCCCGAGAAAGCGCGATTGAGCACGACCTGCGCAACCGCGATCTGGCCGCGCACCTTTTCGCCTCGCGATTCGAAATACACCGCCTCGGCAAGGCATTTCTCGTGCTTGGCGCGCAGCTTCGCGTCGAACAGGCCGAGCCGCTCGGCGGGCGTCTTGGCGTGATGATCGGCGTTGACCTCGCCCTTGCCGGCGACGGATAGGCCGGCCGCTTCCGGATCGACCGCGGTCGCCGACAGCAGCGGCTGCTTCATGTCCGGATCGGCGCCGTGCGGCGTGACGATCATCGGCTCTTCGCCGGGTTGCCACTGTTCGAGCGATTCCTCAGGGCCGCCGAGCGAGCCGGTGCCGAAGAAAAGGCTCGACGTCTTGAAGGTGAACGGATCGCGCGACGGCGCGGCGGCCGTCTCGGCGCGATCCGGCGACTTGGGATGCAGCGCGACATGAAGCGTGTCCGCCTCGAGCGCATGCGCAGCGTCGTATTGCGGCAAAGGCTCGGACTTCAGCGCTTCTGCGAGTTCCGGATCGAGCGGCGCATTGTCGGTGGGCACCAGTTCGGCGGTTTTGGCGCCGGCGACGTACGGCGCGTGCGGATCGTCGCTCGCCGATGGCGCGGCGTCATCCGGCGTCGCAGTCCCCGGCTTGAAGATCGCGAGACGATCGCCCTTCAGCGTGCGATCGACGGCGGGAAAATCGGACGCCTGATAGCGCGACGGCGGCTGCGCCAGCGGATTGCGGGTCTGCGCGCCGACCAGGCCGAGCTTGCCGTCGAGGCTGGCGAGACGAGAGTCGGCGCCCTGCGGCGCCCAGGTGCCGATCGGACGGCCGAACGAAAAGGTCGCGACCTGGATCGAGCCGAACGACGAAGCGAACATCCGCTTCTGCCAACGCTCGGTGACGCCCGGCTGGCGGACCAGCAGCGAGGCGATATCCTGATAGCCGATTTCGGTCGGGAACACCGCGAACACGCAGAGCCCGAGACCGAAGGACGCAATCCGTGCGCCCTTCGGCCGGTTACGCATGACTGACATCGATACGCTCACGCAACGCTTACTGGAACCAACCTGTCGTTTCGAACAAGTTGATCTTCTCTGTTGTTATTCGATTAAAGTTGCTTGTGCGTTAATCGCCGATGCAGCCGCGCCACACGCAACAACAAGCGATTAGTTCGCAGAACTTCCGCGAGCCTTGGTAAACCGCAGCTTCATTGCAGTGGTTAAGATTGCGTCAAGGCACGACGTCGACGGAACCTCGCAATTATCACGCGCGCGACTCGGTTCCCGCGTGCTCACACACGGGCATTCGATCCACAAGCGTCGCCTACAAGCGTCGACTGCCCGCACGTGCGAGCAATCACCACGCAAGCAAATGGCCGGGACTTGCCCGGCCATTGCAATCAGTTATCAGGATCGCTCGCGCGAGACGCTCAGGCCTGGCCGGCAGCCGCCTTGCCGAGCGCGGCCTGCGCCGCCGCCAGCCGCGCGATCGGCACGCGATAGGGCGAGCACGACACGTAGTTGAGACCGACCTCGTGGCAGAAGGCGACCGAGGCGGGATCGCCGCCGTGCTCGCCGCAGATGCCGACCTTGAGGTCCGGCCGGGTCTTGCGGCCGCGCTCGACGCCGATCTTCACCAGTTCGCCGACGCCGTCGCGGTCCACCGACACGAACGGATCGACCGCGAAGATGCCCTTCTCGATATAGGTGCCGAGGAAGCTCGCGGCGTCGTCACGGCTGATGCCGTAGGTGGTCTGGGTCAGGTCGTTGGTGCCGAACGAGAAGAACTCGGCGGTCTCGGCGACGTCGCCAGCCATCAGGCAGGCGCGCGGCAGTTCGATCATGGTGCCGACCTGGTACTTGAGTTGGGCTCCGGTCTCGCGCGACACCGCATGCGCGGTGGCGTCGATCCGGGCCTTGACCAGGTCGAACTCCGCACGGGTCGCGATCAGCGGCACCATCACTTCGAGCCCGACCGCCTCGCCGGTACGCTTCTCGGCCTCGACCGCGGCCTCGAAGATGGCGCGGGCCTGCATCTCGGCGATCTCCGGATAGGCGATCGCCAGACGGCAACCGCGGAAGCCGAGCATCGGATTGAACTCGGCGAGATCGCGGGCGCGATCGGCGAGCCGTCGCGGATCTGCGTTCATCGCACGCGCGACTTCCTCGACTTCGGCGTGGCTGTGCGGCAGGAACTCGTGCAGCGGCGGATCGAGCAGCCGGATCGTGACCGGCAGGCCCTTCATGATCTCGAACAGCTCGACGAAATCGGCGCGCTGCATCGGCAGCAGCTTGGCCAGCGCCGCGCGGCGCGACTGCTCGTCCTCGGCGAGGATCATCTCGCGCACGGTGCGGATGCGGGTCTCCTCGAAGAACATGTGCTCGGTGCGGCACAGACCGATGCCTTCGGCGCCGAACTTGATCGCGGTGCGCGCATCGACCGGGGTGTCGGCGTTGACGCGGACCTTGAGCTTGCGGACCTGATCGGCCCAGCCCATCAGCGTGGTGAAATCGCCCGACAATTCGGGCTCGATCATCGGCATCCGGCCGGCCAGCACCTGGCCGATCGAGCCGTCGATGGTGATGATGTCGCCGGTTTTGAAGGTGCGCGCGCCGATCGTCATCGTGCCGCGGCCATAATCGACGCGGATCGCGCCGCAGCCGGACACGCAGGGCTTGCCCATGCCGCGCGCGACCACCGCGGCGTGCGAGGTCATGCCGCCGCGGGTGGTGAGAATGCCTTCAGAGGCGTGCATCCCGTGAATGTCTTCGGGGCTGGTCTCGATCCGGACCAGAATGACCTTACGTCCGTCGGCCTGGAGCTTGGCGGCTTCGTCCGAGGAGAACACGATCTCGCCCGAAGCGGCGCCCGGCGACGCCGGCAGGCCGGTCGCGATGACGTCGCGCTTGGCGTGCGGATCGATCGTCGGATGCAGCAGCTGGTCGAGCGAACTCGGCTCGATACGGGCCACAGCGTCGATCTTGCTGATCAGGCCTTCATGCGCGAGTTCGACCGCGATCCGCAACGCCGCCTTGGCGGTGCGCTTGCCGCCGCGGGTCTGCAGCATCCACAGCTTGCCCTGCTCGACGGTGAATTCCATGTCCTGCATGTCGCGGTAGTGCTTTTCCAGCAGGGTGTAGATCCGCGTCAGTTCCTGGAAGGCGTCGGGCATCGCGACTTCCATCGACGGCTTGTCGGAGCCGGATTCGAGGCGCGCGTACTCGGTGATGTCCTGCGGGGTGCGGATGCCGGCGACGACGTCCTCGCCTTGCGCATTGATCAGGAACTCGCCGTACAGCCGGCTCTCGCCGGTCGACGGATTGCGGGTGAAGGCGACGCCGGTGGCCGAGGTCTCGCCCATGTTGCCGAACACCATCGCCTGCACGTTGACGGCGGTGCCCCAGGATTCCGGAATGTCGTGCAGACGGCGATAGGTCACCGCGCGCGCATTCATCCAGGACGAGAACACCGCGCCGATCGCACCCCAAAGCTGATCGTTCGGATCCTGCGGGAAGTCCTGACCGATCTCGCGCGCGACGGCGTCCTTGTACTGGCCGACCAGCAGGACCCAGTCGTCGCCAGTGAGGTCGGTGTCGAGCGTGTAGCCCTTGCTGTCCTTGTAGCTATCGAGGATTTCCTCGAAATGATGATGCTCGAGCCCGAGCACCACGTCGGAATACATCGTGATGAAGCGGCGATAGCTGTCATAGGCGAAGCGGCGATCACCGGACATCAGCGCCACGGCCTCGACGGTCTCGTCGTTGAGCCCGAGGTTGAGCACGGTGTCCATCATGCCCGGCATCGACGCACGGCCGCCGGATCGGACCGAAACCAGCAACGGATTCTTCGGATCGCCGAAGCGCTTGCCGGTCAGCTTGCCGACATATTCCAGCGAACGCTCGACCTGCGCCTTCAGCTCCTTCGGATAGGTTTTGTCGTTGGCGTAGAAGTAGGTGCAGACCGAGGTCGGAATGGTGAAGCCCGGGGGCACCGGCAGGCCGAGATTGGCCATCTCGGCGAGGTTGGCGCCCTTGCCGCCGAGCAGGTCGCGCATACTCGCCTTGCCATCGGCCTTGCCGTCGCCGAAGGTGTAGACCCACTTGCCGGCCTTCGGCGCGCTGACTGCCTTCGCCGCGGTCTTGCTGCTGGCGGCCTTCGCCACCGGCTTGCTCTTGGCGACGCTCTTCGCGGACGGCTTTGCCACCGACTTGGCCACCGGCTTGGCGGCCGGCTTGCTAACAGCCTTCTTGGCGGCCTTCGGAGCCTGCTTCGGCGGAGTCTTCGTCAGCGCCTTGCGGGCGCTCGGCGCGGCGGTCTTGCCACGCGCGGGCGCCGAGGACTTCGGCGCCGAAGACTTAGACGCCGAAGACTTGGACGCCTGAGACTTGGACGCCTGAGACTTTGACGCCGAAGATTTGGACGCCGAAGATTTTGGTGCCGAAGACTTAGATGCCGAAGACTTGGATGCCGAAGACTTTAAGGCTGAAGATTTGAGGGTCTTCTTGGTCTTGGAAGCGGCTTTGGCCATGGCTCTCAACGGTCCGCAAGAGGGGGAAAGATTTCGGCGCTATACACCACGTTTTGGCCGTTGCAAGCAAGCTGGCCGGCCCTCTGCCGACTAAAGGTGCAAGAAGCGAAGCACGCCGAGACCGATCAGTCCGATGCAGATCAGGTAGATCGCCACCACGATGTTGAGCAGACGCGGCATGATCAGAATCAGGATACCGGCGATCAGCGCGACGATGGCGGGAATGTGGGCAGCGGTGATTGTCATGGCAGTTGGCTCCGGCTGAGGGATATCGAGATCGAATCGCAAACGGATTTGTAGCGGGCGGGTGGGGTCATGGATACTGGCGCCTGACGACGCCGATCAGGTCGCCTGAGTTCCACTCCGCACAAAATCGCGCGCGCATCCAGCTTTCTCAGGAACATCACGCCGCGGCGGGCATTGCTTCGGTGACTGCTGCGGATCGACTCGCCTAACCAGGGCTCTCGCCGGAGCACCGCAGTTCGAGATCGTTCAGGTGGACGAAGAAGTCGCCGGAACGAGATCCGGGCGCGAACGCTGCGACTGGATCAGAGAACCCCGCCCCGCCCCCCGCCCGGGCGGGGTTCTTCTGTTTGCGCCTGCGAGTTGCACGCAGCCTGCGCGAGCGCGATGAAAAGTGCGGGCGCAACGCCGGGCTGGTGGTGCTGCTGCTCAATGAGGCGCGCGGGCTGGATGCCGGGGCTCGGCGGGCTGTATTCGTCGACCGCGACCGCGCGCGGGGTGATCTGAGCGCCGATCAGCCGCCCTTCAGCATCGACAGCAGCGTCGTCGTCGCCTTGTAGCTCTGCACCGCATTGTCGCGGAACGCCGGCGTCCAGTTCGCCGCGGTGCGCTCCTCTGCGCTCATCGCCGAATAGGAGTTGAGCAGCCCGAGGCTGAAATCGGCGGGATTGCCCGAAGTCTGACTCTGCTTCAGCGCCGTGAGAATGCTGGCGCGATTGCGGCTGTCGAGCTCTTGCTTGGCCGCGAAGGTCTCTTCCTTCGAGAACAGCTGATCCTGATTGAGCGAGATCGCCGACAGCGAGCGGTTGTCGAGTGACGACAGATCGGCCATCTGCCCGACCTTGCGGCCGGGGTCGTAGATCAGCTCTTTGCCGGCGGCGGCGGCCTGCTTGGCCTGATCGTCGAGCGCGGCGCGCGCCGAGTTGGCGACGCTGGCGAAGCTCTGCGTGTTGGTCGGGCTGCCCGACGGATATTGCGCCAGATAGGACGCGACCGGATCGCCGGAGATGCCCGATGGCGCCTTGGTCGGATCGCTCTGCGTCGCGGTGAGGCCCTTGGCGATGGCCGCCCGCTCGGCCTGCCAGGTCGACGTCGCCTTCTCCTCGCTCGAGGCGCCGTCGAGATAGTCCGCGGCGGCCTTGTACATCGTATTGTAGTTGCCGGTCAGTTTCGCGGTCTGCGCCGCCGGCGACAGCGCCGCGTTGAAACCGGCGATCCGCGTGACCGCGGCGAGCGTCTGCTCGGCCTCGGTGAACTTGCCGCCGGCGTTGGACGCCACCGCGAACAGCGCGCGGCGATCGAGCGAGGACGGATCGATCGTCGGTTTGCCGCTCGCATCATACGGGCCGGTGACGCCCGCCGCCTTGTAGAGCTTGTCGAGCGCGGCGCGGCTGTCGCTGATGACGGCGGTGAAGTCTTTCGAGGCGGTGGCGTTGGCAAGCTGCGCCCGCGCCGCTGCCGACAGCGTCAGATTGGTCGCGGAATTGTTCGAGGTGAACGGGTCGTCGCCGGTCGAAGCCAGCACGCCGGCCAGCGAATTCTGCGACACCGCCGTGCGGGCATAGGCCGCGCCATATTGCGCGTAGGAATTGAGGCCGGTGGTAACCGTTGTCATGGGCGACGTCCCGCTGCGAGTAAGGCGGTTAAGAAACCCTTACCGGCCGCCAACTTTTCAGGACATGGTTAACGACACGTAAATATTTCCGAATTGCTGGAAATATCGGGGACGCGCTGCAGGCACTCAGCGCCGTCATTCCGGGGCGCGTGCAAAGCGCGCGAACCCGGAATCCAGAGCTTCAGGGCATCTCGGGATTCCGGGTTCGCTCGCTGCGCGAGCGCCCCGGAATGACCGACAATCAATCCTGGATCTTCGAGAAATCCGCCACCGCGCGCGTCGCGGCGCGGATTTCGCCCAGCAGCTTCAGGCGGTTTTCGCGGACGGCCTTGTCGTCGGCGTTGACCGTGACCTTGTCGAAGAACGCATCGACCGCCGGCCGCAGGCCCGCCATTGCGGTCATCGCGGCGGCGAAGTCTTCGCGCGCCACCGCCTCGGTCGCCTCCGCCCGCGCCCGATCGATCGCGGCCGCCAGCGCCTTCTCCTCGTCCTGCGCGTACAGCGAGGCGTCCGGCACGCCGTCGAAGGCGCGGCCGTCCTTCTTCTCCTCGATCCGCAGAATATTCGCGGCACGCTTGGCGCCGGCGAGCAGGTTCTTGCCGTCGTCGGTGGCCAGGAACGCAGCCAGCGCCTCGACGCGGCGAACGATCATCAGAATGTCGTCCTGGCCCTCGAGCGCGAACACGGCGTCGACGAGATCGTGGCGAGCGCCTTGATCGCGGAGTTGGACTTTCAGGCGGTCGGCGAAGAAAGGGAGTAGCTGGTCAAAATCAGCTTGGCCTTTCTCGGTGTGAAACAACTCCACAGCTTGTTCGAAATCAACCTCACGAGCCGCAAGCACTCGCTCGGCCGCCTCTGGCGACAATACATTCGCAGTGGCGACAATGTTGGCAATGTGTGCACGGAAGTTTGCAGAACTAAACCGGAACAACCGAGAAGATACCTGATGATGTGCGAACATCGCGCATTGGCGGAGAGATAGCTTCAACTTATTCTCTAGAATTATCCTAATCACCCCCAGCGCCGCACGCCGCAGCGCATACGGGTCCTTGCTCCCCGTCGGCTTCTCGTCGATCGCCCAGAATCCGACCAGCGTATCGAGCTTGTCGGCCAGCGCCACCGCGATACTGACCGGATCGGTCGGGACGCGATCGGCCGGGCCTTGCGGCTTGTAGTGCTCTTCGCAGGCGGCGGCGACGGAGGCATCCTCGCCCGCTGCCTGCGCGTAGTACCTGCCCATCAGGCCCTGCAGTTCGGGGAATTCGCCGACCACTTCGGTCAGCAGATCGGCCTTGCACAACCGCGCCGCGCGCTTGGCCTTCTCGACATCGGCGCCGACAAGCGGCGCGATCTCGGCGGCTAAGCGTTCGATCCGGGCGATGCGCTCGGCTTGGCTGCCGAGTTTTTCATGGAACACGATCTGGTCGAACTTCGGCAGCCGATCTTCGAGCCGCGTCTTCAGATCGGTGTCGTAGAAGAACTTCGCGTCGCTCAATCGCGCGCGGATCACGCGCTCGTTGCCGGCGGTGATCGCGGCGCCGCCGTCGCTGGCTTCGATATTCGATGTCAGGATGAATTTGTTGGCCAGCTTAGCCGTCGCGGGATCGGCGACCACGAAGCACTTCTGGTTGGCGCGGATGGTGGCGCGGATCACTTCGCCGGGGATCGACAGGAAGTCCGCGTCGAACGAGCCCATCAGCGCGACCGGCCATTCGACCAGCCCGGAGACTTCGTCGAGCAACCCCTGATCCTCGACCAGTTCGTAGTTCTGCGCCTGCGCCAGGGTTTTCGCATCCGCCAGAATGATGTCCTTGCGGCGCTGCGGGTCGAGCACGACCTTGGCGGCGTAAAGCTTCGCCTCGTAGTCCTCGAAGCGGCGCACACTGATCTCGTCCGGCGCCATGAAGCGATGGCCGCGCGTCACCTGCCCGGCCTTGATGCCGCTGACGTCGAACGCCACCACCTCGGGTTCCTCGGTGTCGATGCCGAAGGTCGCGACGATCGAATGCAGCGGCCGCACCCATTGCAGCGCGCCGGGCTTGGCGGAACGCTCGCCCCAGCGCATCGATTTCGGCCACGGGAAGGTGCGCACGATCACCGGCAGGATGTCGGCGAGCACGTCGATCGCAGGCTTCCCCGGCTTCTCGATCAGCGCGATGTAGAAATCACCCTTCTTCGGATCGCGCTGGATCTTGGCCTCGTCGAGCGAGGCGAGCCCGGTGGCTTTCAGAAAGCCCTGCACGGCGGCGTCCGGCGCGCCGACCTTCGGCCCCTTGCGCTCGTCCTTCAGATCCGGCTGCCGCGCCGGAATGCCATGCACCGTCAACGCCAGCCGCCGCGGCGTCGCAAACGCCTTGGCGCCCTCATAGACGAGGCCCTCGGCGACCAGCTTTTCAGTCACCATGCGGCGCAGATCGTCAGCCGCCTTGGCCTGCATCCGCGCCGGGATTTCTTCGGAGAACAGTTCGAGAAGGAGGTCAGGCATTTAGTTTGAAATCCTGGTGCGAGAACGGCGCGGCTTGCGGGGAGCGCGCGGTTTTGGCTCCCCTCCCCCTTGCGGGGAGGGGTCGGGGGTGGGGGTCAACGCGGACTGAATCTCGGCGAGGACACCATCGAGGTTGCCGAGCACATCGTTGTTCCAGAAGCGAAGGACGCGATAGCCCTCGGCTTCGATGAAGCGACTGCGCGCTTCGTCGGCGACGTGCTGCTCATCATGCTGACCGCCATCAAGTTCGATCACCAGCCTGGCGCCGCGGCTGGCAAAATCGACGATGTAGGGCCCGATCGCGGCCTGCCGGCGGAAGTGTGAGTTGGACAGCACGACGTCGTGCCGCAGGCGCTGCCACAGCAAGCGCTCCGCGTCCGTCGGGTTCTGGCGCATCGTGTGCGCGAAGTAACGCTGGCGATCAGTGGTCATCGCTGGCGATCCAAACATCGAAGTCTGCATCCGTGGACCCCCACCCCCGCCCCCTCCCCGCAAGGGGGAGGGGAGCAGGAGCGCTTCCTATTAGTCCGCCCCGCCCGCTTCCGTATGCAACCAGGCTTCGCCGCAGGCTTTGGCCAGTTCGCGGACGCGCAGGATGTAGCTTTGGCGTTCGGTCACCGAGATCACGCCGCGGGCGTCGAGCAGGTTGAAGACGTGGCTGGCCTTGATGCACTGGTCGTAGGCCGGCAGCGCCATCGCGTGCGCTTCGCGCTTGTCGCTCACCCAGCCGGCGTCGAGATATTTCTTGCAGGCGGCTTCGGCCATCTTGACCTGTTCGAACAGCATCTCGGTGTCGGCGACTTCGAAATTGTGCTTCGAATATTCCTTCTCGGCCTGCAGGAAGACGTCGCCATAGGTGACTTTGTCGGCGCCGTCGCGGCCGTTGAAGTTGAGGTCGTAGACCCGGTCGATGCCCTGCACATACATCGCCAGCCGCTCGAGGCCGTAAGTCAGTTCGCCGGCGACCGGGGCGCATTCGACGCCCGCGACCTGCTGGAAATAGGTGAACTGGCTGACTTCCATGCCGTCGCACCAGCACTCCCAGCCGAGCCCCCAGGCGCCGAGCGTCGGGCTCTCCCAATCGTCCTCGACGAAGCGAACGTCGTGCAGCGCGGTATCGACGCCGATCGCGGCCAGCGATTTGAGATAGAGATCCTGCAGGTCCGGTGGCGACGGCTTCAGGATCACCTGGAACTGGTAATAATGCTGCAGCCGGTTCGGGTTCTCGCCATAGCGGCCGTCCTTCGGACGCCGCGACGGCTGCACATAGGCGGCGTTCCAGCGTTTCGGGCCGAGCGCCCGCAGCGTGGTCGCCGGATGGAAGGTGCCGGCGCCGACCTCCATGTCGTAGGGCTGCAGGATCACGCAGCCGTAATCGGCCCAGAAACGCTGCAGCGTCAGGATCAGGCCCTGGAACGAGCGTTCCGGGCGCATGTGCGGAGGCGTCGGGTCCATGATCGGCTTTGGATTCGCTAGGGTTTTCGGAAAGAGGGCGGACCGTATCGGTGCAGCCCCGCCGAATCAAGGCGATACGGGCGTCAAACCACCCCGCGGACGGCCATTTACCCGCTGTTAACCATCCCGGTTGCGCCCGGACGCGACGCCGAAAATCATTAGCAATTGCTGGGTAACGATCGGACCGTGGGATCTGCGTGCGGCTGGGGGGCGGTGCGCAAAGATCGACGGGAGCCGGAAATGACAACAATTCAGATGATCGGCGCGCTGATGATCGTGCTCACGGTTGCGCCGCTGCTCGGCGGCGAGATCGGCGGCCGTCGCTAGAGTAACCAGGTGCGGGAGCGCGCCCGACCAGTTGCAACCTCCAAGGTTGCGTGCCGGCCTTGCGGGCGATGCCCCCGCCCCAAGGCCGGCGCCAGGGTTTCAGACGAGAGCGCTGCGGATGATCAGCCCGGCCGGTAGGCGCCGGTCACCGGGTCCTGGCGCAGCGTCGGAAGCTCGACCGGCTGCGGCTCGGCGAAGATCGCCGACCGGGCGTCGTCCAGTTCCTGATTGATTCGTCCGGCGCTCCGGAACGCCCAGCGCACGAAGGCTATTCCGACGAGGCTTCCGGCGAGTACGAGCAGCGGCGGCATTGGTCGGTCCTCATCTCAAGTGACGTCACGCCCCACAACACTCTTTCTGAATCGACCCCGCCACGCAATCGCATCCGGCAGGGCGAAACAGCGCGCCCACATGTTCCAGAGCAGGATGACGCCTCTTTGATGGCGCATCTTCGAGTCGTCATCCTGCCCTGGAGTCGTGCTTGAGCATGATAAGTTCCGAAAACCGGTCTCCGCTTTTCGGGGTCATGCGCTAGAAGCCATATTTCGCCCAGATCGCGCGCGTTTCCAGCGCCGAGATCAGCGATTCGGGGAGCGCCGCGAGCCCATCGAGCGATGCCTCCGCGCCGGACGATCGCCGCATGAAGCTCGCCAGCAGGCCGGACGGCGGCGCCACCACCGGCGTGCGCACCTTGTCGCCGAAGCGCGCGCGGAGCACCGCGCGCAGATCGCCGATCGCGTCGCTGAGTCCGAGCGACACCGAGGTTGCGCCGGCCCAGTACTCGCCGGAGAACAGCACATCCTCGGCGCCCTTCAGCCGCGCGCCGCGGCTGTCCTTCACCAGCGAGATGAACAGCGCGTGGATCTCCCGCTGCAAGGCCTTCACCCGGGCGACGTCAGCCGGGTCCTCGGGTAGAAACGGATCGAGCTGCGCCTTGTGGTCGCCGGCCGTGTACAGCCTGCGCTCGACGCCGATCTTCTTGATCATTTCCTGAAAGCCGAAGCCGCCGCCGACCACGCCGATCGAGCCGACGATCGACGACGGATCGCAATAGATCTCGTCGGCGGCGCAGGCGATCATGTAGCCGCCGGACGCGGCGACGTCCTCGACGAAGGCGATCACCGGCAGTTTCTTTTCCGCCGCGAGCGCGCGGATGCGCAGATAGATCAGCCGCGACTGAACCGGCGAACCGCCGGGCGAATTGATCGCCAGCGCCACCGCCTTGGCGTTACGCGTCGCGAATGCGCGCTCCAGCAGCCTTGCCACTCCCGCGAGAGTCATGCCCGGGCGAAGCGGCGTGACGGCGCCGATCACACCCGACAGGCGCACCACCGGAACCACGGGAATGTCGGAGCGAAACCGTGCCGGAATCAGTTTGCCGAACCCCGCGAGCACGCCCGAGGAGCTGCGACCTGTCGCCGCGTCATTCATACGGTTACCCAAATGTTGATCATTTTTCGATAGCCCAACTCAGTGTGCGATCTGGAACGCGTTTTGCAAAGCCCAGTTGCATATAGGCACGTGGCTGCAATGACGCAGCGGAGAGAGCCATGAAAATCTATCTGTTGATGCTGCTGATCGGGGCGATTTTGGCCTCTGTTCACTTCACCGCGAGGGCGGATCAGCGGACCAAGACGCTTCCGCACTAATCAGTCTGCGCAATTTTTGCACAGTGCTCGCGATTATGTGAGCACCAGTGGAAGGCTCTGCTTACCAGCCAGAACGGAACGCGCCACAGCGGTCGGCGCGCCGGAGGCCTCATTCAAAATCAGCGCCGCGTGAATCCGGAGCGGCGCCCGGCTGCCCTTCACCGCACGTACCAGCACCCGAATCGCAGGCTCGTTCGGGTTGCCGTGAACGGGTATCAAGGCGACGCCGCCAAAGCCGCGGCCGAGCGCCGCCAGCACATCCGCCAATCCATCGGCGCGCCAGATCAGAGTCAATTCGCCCCCCGATTTCAGAACGCGTCGCGCCGCGTGAACCCACGACTGCAACGTCGACTGGGTCGCGACATGGGCGATCTGCCGGGCTTCATCCGGCGAACCCCGATGTCGCGACGGATCGTTGAACGGCGGGTTCATCAGCACGACATCGACGCTGTCGGGCGCAAGACCGGCGGCCGCGAAGGCCTTTGCGCCGGCGGCAACGTCCAGCGCGATGGCCGTGGCGCGGAGGCCGTTGGCTGCGGCGTTTCCCCGCGCCAGATCGGCGAGGCCTGGATCGAGTTCGACCAACGCGAGATCGAGATCCGCGATCCGCGCCGCGACCGCGAGGCCGGCCGTGCCGACCCCGGCGCCGAACTCGACCACCCGGTCGCCCGGCCGGGCTGCGGTCGCCGCCGCCAGCAGGACGGCGTCGTGGCCGGCGCGGTGACCGGAAACCGGCTGCCGAAGCCGCAGCCGCCCGCCGAGAAAGCCGTCCTCGGTGGTCGGATACGGCGTTCGCGCGGCCTGATCACTCATCGGTGCGAAGTTCATGGGCGAGGCCCGCATCCGTCAAAACCTGACGCGCCGAGCTCAAATCGTCGGGATGGACCAGAACACGGCGCGGAATGACCCCGACCGAGCCCTCCAGGATGCTCATATTCTGGTCCATGACCAGATAGTGGATATGGGCGCCGTCCATCAGCGCCCCGATCGCCGAGATCAGCACCACGTCATTGGTCCTCACCAGTTCCCGCAACCTTGCGCCTCCCCTGATCCGTGCATTATAGCTCCCAGCGACCTTCACGGGCGAATGCTCGGCTCGTGAGCGGGCCGGTCCCATGATATAGTGGGGATCACGTCGAAGAGCGAAATCGCCGGCCGGCGCCGCGTCGGCACCCAATTCGCCTCGAACAACGAAATCAGGAGTTTTCGAGCGGATTCCATTTGCCCGAAAATCTCCCCGAATGTGGAGACTGAGCGTGGCCGTAGTCGTACCTTTCGAAGGCCCCCCGCCGGCGACGATCGACCAATTGGTCGGTCTCGTCGCTGCGGATATGGAGCGGGTCAACGCCACCATCCTGTCGCGCACCGGCTCAGACGTCACGATGATCCCCGAGGTCGCGAATCATCTGATCTCCTCGGGCGGCAAACGGCTGCGGCCGATCCTGACGCTGGCGATGGCCAACCTCACCGGCTATGCCGGCGACGGCCACATCAAGCTCGCCGCCGCGGTCGAATTCATGCACACCGCAACGCTGCTCCACGACGACGTCGTCGACGAGAGCGAGATGCGCCGCGGCAAGAAATCGGCGCGGATGCTGTGGGGCAACGAGGCCAGCGTGCTGGTCGGCGACTTCCTGCTCGGTCAGGCGTTCCGGATGATGGTCGAGGTCGGCAGCTTGCGCGCGCTCGACATTCTGTCGGCGGCATCGGCGACGATCGCCGAAGGCGAAGTGATGCAACTCGCCGCCGCCAAGAACACCGCCACCACCGAGGACGAATATCTCGCGGTGATTCGCGGCAAGACCGCCGAGCTGTTCGCGGCGGCCTGCGAAGTCGGTCCGACGATCGCCGACCGGCCGAAGGCCGAGCAGTCGGCGTGCCGCTCGTTCGGGATGAACATCGGCATCGCCTTCCAATTGGTCGACGACGTGCTGGATTACGGCGGCAAGGCCGCCAAGCTCGGCAAGAACGTCGGCGACGATTTCCGCGAGGGCAAGATCACGCTGCCGGTGGTGTTGGCGTTCCGCCGCGGCAACGACGCCGAGCGCGCGTTCTGGATCAAGGCGCTGGAGCGCGGCGAAATCACTGAAACCGATCTCGATCAGGCGATCGCGCTGATGGCCAAGCATCGCGCGCTCGAGGACACCATCCAGCGCGCGCATCATTACGGCGCGATGGCGGTCGACGCTTTGGCGCTGTTCCCGTCCTCGCCGATGAAGACCGCGCTCGAGCAGGTGGTCGCGTTCTGCCTGGCAAGGTCGCACTGAGCGCGGCGCCTCTCCGCTGGCCGCCGCATCGCCACACAGCAGGCCGTCATCCCCCGCCCATGCGGGGGAACCAGTATCCCAGAGCGCCAATGGTGAAGCGAAGCGGTGCGCTCGCGCCGCCCTCCACCATCGCTGGCGCTCTGGCATACTGGGTCGCCCGGACAAGCCGGGCGATGACGACTGTGATCGGGGTCCCCCTCTCGGTCATTCCGAGGCGCCGCGTAGCGGCGAACCCGGAATCCATAACCACAGGTTGGAGTTGGGCCGAGGCCGCTCGCCCATCTCGCTTCACCAGCGAGGCCAGGGGCTATGGATTCCGGGTTCGCGCTACGCGCGCCCCGGAATGACGAAAGCTTTTGATCAGCTCAGCGCGCCGGCGTGAACCCACCAGCCGGGCTGCGCGGCCTTCAGCAGTTGCGCGCCGGCCTGCGCGTCGTCGTCATTGGCGAACAGCGCGAAGCAGGTGGCGCCCGAGCCGGACATCCGCGACAACCGCACGCCCGGCAGCGCGGCCAGCGCCCGCAACACGTCGCCGACGACCGACTCGACTTTCAGCGCAGGCGCTTCGAGATCGTTGGTGCCGCGCTTGACCGCCGCGATCCAGTCGGCCGCGGAGGACCCGTCGGTCGGCCAGCCGGTCGATTTCAGCAAATCGACGACGCCGACATTGAGCTGGCCGGCGCGCAAGCCAAGCGCGGCGAACACGTCCTTGGTCGCCACCGGCACGCGTGGATTGACCATCACCGCAGGCAACCGCGGCAATTGCAGCGGGGAGAGATTCTCGCCGACGCCGGTCATGACGCATGGCTTGGACGGCAGGCAGACCGGGACGTCGGCGCCGGTGAGCCGGGCCGCCTCGACCACGCGCGGATCGTCGGCGGACAATTCGTTGGCGCGGGCGAGCAGCCGTAACGCCGCCGCCGCGTCGGCCGAGCCACCGCCGATTCCGGCGGCCACCGGCAGATGCTTGTCGAGAACAAAGCCGCCGGTGCGCAGGTTCGGCACGCGTTCGGCGAGCAGGCGGGTCGCCTTCAGCACCAGATTGTCGGAGGTGTCGCCGCAATCCTGCGCGCCCGGCCCGGACATGACCAGGCTGAGCTCGGCGCCGGGATGCAGCGTCAGGCGATCGGCGCAATCGGCGAACGCCACCACGCTTTCGAGATCGTGATAGCCGTCGACGCGCCGGCCCACCACCCGCAGGGTCAGGTTGACCTTGGCGCGCGCCTGCTCACTCAGCGCAGTCATCGGCAATCCGTCACTCACCTCAGCCGCCCTTGCCGTCTTCTTTTTTCTTGTCGGCCGAAGCCGCCGACGAGGTGTCGTCCGGCAGGCCGTTGGCGAGCTTGGCCTCGATCTTCGGCAATTCTTCCGGATCGGGCTTGAGGTCGCGGGCGTGCGCCCACTGGAAACGCGCCTCCAGCGTGCGACCGACGCGCCAATAAGCGTCTCCGAGATGATCGTTGATGGTCGGATCTTCCGGCTTCAGATCGATCGCGCGTTCCAGCGTCTTCACCGCATCCTCGTAATTGCCGATGCGATAATAGGCCCAGCCGAGCGAGTCGACGATGTAGCCGTCGTCGGGACGCTGATCGACGGCGCGCTTGATCATCTTCATCGCTTCGTCGAGATTGATGCCCTGGTCGATCCAGGAATAGCCGAGATAATTGAGAACGTGCGGCTGCTCCGGCTGCAGCTGCAGCGCCTTCTTCATGTCGATCTCGGCCTTGGCCCACTGCTTGGAGCGCTCCTCGCAGATGCCGCGGAAGTAGTAATACACCCAGCTGTTCTTCTCGGCCCCGGACAGCGCGTCGATGCCCTGCGAATAGGTCACGGCGCAGTCGGCGAACTTCTTGCGGCCGCGCTCGATATTGCCGAGCGCCATGATCGCTTCCAGATCCTTGCCGTCTTCGGCAATCACGGTCTTCAGGATCTTGATCGCCTCCTCGCTGCGGTCGGTCGCATCGAGATCGGTGGCGAGCTGGATTTGAGCGTTGCGCTTCAGCGGCGAATTCGCCGGCACGCGCTCGTAGACCTTCACCGCCATCTGCGGCTTCTTGACCGACTCGTAGAGGTCGCCGAGCGCCAGCAGCGCCAGCGCGTGATCGGGCTGCAGATACAGCGCGAGCTGCAGATAGACCAGGGCGAGGTCTTCGCCGCCGCGGCGGGTCAGCGACGCGCCGATGCCGTACAGCGCCTCGGCCGCGCCGGCCTGCGGACTGTCGACCAGCGGCGGCAGCTTCTTGCCGGCCTTGGTGTCGTTCAGGCCTTCGACAACCAACGGATGACGGGACAGCTTCTTGTCGAAGCTCTCATAGACGGCCACCGCGGACTTGTCGTCCTTGTTGCGCGACAGCCAGCGCGCATAGGCGTCCATCACCCGAAGCGCGGAATCGTCGAGCTTGTAGGCGCGTTCGAAGCGAACGCCGGCGTCCTTCTGACGGTTCGCGAGTTCGAGGATCATGCCGGAATGGAGATCCTTGAAGATCGGATACCATTCCGGACCGGCGAGCTTGTCGATATTGGCCACCGCGCCCTTGACGTCGCCGGCTCCCTCCATCGCCCAGCTCGCGAGCAGGGTCGCGATCAGGTCGGTGATCGGGCCGCGGACCGACAGATTCACGTTCTGAATCGCGGACGCGTATTTCTTTGTCTTGAGGTCCCGAGCGCCGAGCACGAGACGGGCGACGCGGTTGGTCTTGTCGATCTTGAGGATGCGATCGGCGAGCTTGACGGCCTCGTCGATATTGCCTTCGGCCAGCGAAGAGATGAAGGCGCGGTCGAGCAGCTCGTTGTTCTTCGGATCGGTGCGCAGCGCCGAACGATAGAACGCCGCCGCCGCGGCGGCGTCGCGCTCGACGCTGGCGTGACGGGCGGCCAGATAGCTGCCGGCCGTCGTCATCGACCGCAAATCCTGGCCGGACGGAAACTGCGCCGAATTGTCAGCGGGATGGTCCGGGGTCTGCGCCAGCGCCTGACCCGCGATCGGCAGTGCCGCGACGGTGACGGCGACAAACATCGAGCGACGGAGTCGGTGAAGAAGCATCAAATTGCTTAGCTCCAGGAAAGGGCTCGGATGTCCCGGCCGCCGAGCCGGCAGCGTCTGGCCGATGACAATGACGGTTTTAGCGCCCAACCGCAAGGATTGGACCAGGCACGCATCGAAGCCGCAGCACCGCAAAGTGTCGCGGCGCGGCCCTCGATCCGATTGAGACTGCCGCAACATGGCAGCATCGTGGCCGGGGCATTTCTCTCCGGCCGCAACCGCTCACGACATCGTGGTCACATGCCCTGATAATTCGGCCCGCCGCCACCTTCCGGCGGCACCCAGGTGATGTTGCCGTTCGGATCCTTGATGTCGCAGGTTTTGCAGTGGACGCAGTTCTGCGCATTGATCACGAAGCGCGGCCCCGACGGGTCCTCGACCCATTCATAGACCGCCGCCGGGCAATAGCGCCCGGACGGTCCGGCGAAGACGTCGTGCTCCGACTTCTTCTGCAGGGCCATGTCGGCAACCTTCAGATGCACCGGCTGGTCTTCCTCGTGATTGGTGTTCGACAGGAACACCGAGGACAGCCGATCGAAGGTCAGCTTGCCGTCCGGCTTCGGTCCCGGATGCGGCTCGTGCGACTGGGCAGGATCGAGCGTCGAGCGGTCGGGCTTGCCGTGGGACAGCGTGCCGAACACCGAGAAGCCGAGCGTCGAACACCACATCTCGAAGCCGGCCAGCACCACGCCGACCGCGGTGCCGAATTTCGACCACAGCGGCTTGACGTTGCGGATCCTGAACAGATCGCGGCCGATAGCGGAATCGCGCCACGACTCCTCGTAACTCTTCACCTCGTCATTGCTGCGCCCTTCGGCGAGCGCCGCCGCGACATGTTCCGCAGCCAGCATGCCGGAGCCGAGCGCGTTGTGAACGCCCTTGATGCGCGGCACGTTGACGAAGCCCGCGGCGCAGCCGACCAGCGCGCCGCCGGGGAAGGTCAGCCGCGGCACCGACTGATAGCCGCCCTCGGTGATGGCGCGGGCGCCGTAGGAAATCCGCTTGCCGCCCTCGAAGATCGGCGCGACCGAACGGTGCGTCTTGAACTTCTGGAACTGCTCGAACGGCGACAGATACGGATCGTCGTAGTTGAGATGCACGACGAAGCCGACCGCAACCAGATTCGCGCCATAGTGATACAGGAACGAGCCGCCGCCGATGTTGTTGCTGAGCGGCCAGCCGAACGAATGCGCGATCCGGCCCTTGCGGTGCTTCGACGGATCGATCTCCCAGACTTCCTTGAGCCCGATGCCGAATTTGGGCGGATCGCTGTCCTTGTCGAGCTTGTATTTCGCGATCAGCTGCTTCGCCAGGCTGCCGCGTGCGCCTTCCGCGAACAGCGTGTACTTGCCGAGCAGTTCCATGCCGCGCGTGAATGAATCCTTGGGCTGGCCGTCGCGGCCAATGCCCATGTCGCCGGTCGCGACGCCGCGCACTTCACCGTTGTCCCCGTACAGCACTTCGGTCGCGGCGAAGCCGGGATAGATCTCGACGCCGAGTTCCTCGGCCTTGGGCCCGAGCCACCGGCACAGATCGCCGAGCGAGCCGATGAAGTTCTGGTGGTTGTTGAGCATCGGCGGGACCATGATGCTCGGGACCTTGTAGGCCTTCTCCGATGTCATGACGTAGAAATGATCGTCCTCGACATGCGTCTTGAGCGGACAGGCCTCGTCCTCGCGCCAGCCCGGCATCAGCTTGTCGAGCGGCGTCACGTCGATGACCGCACCCGAGAGGATGTGCGCGCCGACCTCGGAGCCCTTCTCGACGACGACCACCGACAGCTCCGGATTGAGCTGTTTCAGGCGGATTGCGGAAGCCAGTCCCGAAGGTCCCGCCCCCACGATCACAACGTCGAATTCCATCGATTCGCGGGGCGGCAGCGTTTCGTCGCTCATGTATTTTCTCGCAGAGGCACTCTTGAACGTTTCCTAGAGGTGTTCTTTCTTATTTTTCCCGGAAGGACAACCACCCAAATGTACCTGCCGCCCGATCGTTCCGGCTTTCACGCCGCGTTTTTCTGGGGCACAGTTCGCTGTGCGAAATGCGAACTCATCCGCTTTCCTCGCTCCGTCCTCGATCGATCGCCAAGTCATGACACCTGAACCCGCGCCGAGCTTGCAGCAGTTGCTGGCGTTCTACCTCGAAGCCGGCGTCGACTGCGCACTGAACGATGAGCCGATCAACCGGCTGCTCGACGATGCGATTGCTGTGCCGATCCAAGCCGAAACCAGCGAGGCTGCGCCCCGGCCGGATACAGAAAAAATTCGATCGCTCGCGCCACGACCGAGGGCCCAACCGGCCGGCGCCATTCCGCCGTTACCGGAAGCTGCGATTGTTTCGGCCCGCGAGGCGGCCGCGACCGCACCTTCGCTAGACGCTTTGCGCTCACTGATGGAGCAGTTCGACGGCTGCGCGCTGCGATCGACTGCCACAAGATTGGTGTTCGCCGACGGTAATCCGAAGGCCGGTATCATGCTGGTCGGCGAAGCGCCGGGCCGAGAGGAGGACATCGAAGGGCTGCCGTTCGTCGGCCGCTCCGGCAAGTTGCTCGACCTGATGCTCGCGGCGATCGGCCTCGACCGCAGCAAGGTCTACATCGCCAATGTGATTCCATGGCGCCCGCCGGGCAACCGCACACCGACGCCCCAGGAGACCCAGATCTGCCTGCCGTTCATCAGGCGGCAGATCGAGCTGGTCGATCCTGCAATTCTGGTGACGCTCGGCAATCCCTCGACCCAGGCGCTGCTATCGACCCGCGACGGCATCATGCGCACGCGCGGCCGATGGTTCGATTACCACAACGGCGCGCGCACGATCCGCGCGCTGCCGACGCTGCACCCGGCCTATCTGCTGCGACAGCCGACCTACAAACGACTGGCGTGGCAAGATCTTCGCGCGATCGCCACCGCATTCGCGGCGCTGGAATCGCCGGTGAACTGACGGGCTGAGGACCTTTAAGGCGCCGCTTTCGGCCGCACGATCGCCCAACCGATCCGCAGCAAGGGCTGACGCCCGGCGATCATCCGCTCGAACGCGCGCGGAAGCTCCGGCACGATATCGGGAAACCGCGTGGCGAGCTCCGGCGGCGGCCTGCCCGCGGTATCGGCGGCGCGCCACACCACCACGCCGCCGCGCTCGTTGAACGTCGCCGGCGTCACCCAGGGCGTGCGCGACGGCGTCGCGTCGAGAAACAGATGCGGCCGCGACGCGCCCATCGCGATCAGCCCGGCAAGCTCTGGATCGCCCGCCACCGCCGATAGCGGCCGGCCGGTGCGGCGCTCGAAGCTGTCGCCGAAATAGCGGGCGATGTCCTTGGCGGGCAGCGATGTGGCGAGTTCGGTCTGGCTGACCCAGGGCTGAACCACGGACGCCAAAATCACCACCAACGCGGGCGCCGCCACCAGCGCGGCCCACGCCGCGCGCAGCAGGCGCTGCCGGCGCAGATGGATGAGGTCGCCGGTCGCGATCACCACCGCGAGTCCGACCATCAGCAGAGCGATCCCCGCCCCGCCAATGACGTGCTTCAGCCCGAACAGGCCGGCGACGATGGCGCCGAGCAGCGCCGGCGCGAGTGCGAAGAAGTACACGAACTGCCGCGCCAACGGATCGACCGGCGCGCGATACACCACCGGCGCGTCGTCCGGCCTCGGATCAAAACGGCTGGTGTTGAGCAGCACCAGCAGCGCCATCCCGCCGATTGCGACCAGCAGCCCGCCGAACAGTTCGGCGCCGAGCAGTGCACGATCGCCGAGATCGCCCAACGCGGGCAGCGACGGCAGCGCGAAAATGTCGGCGCGTAGCAGCCAGATCCCGTAGGGCAGCACCAGCACTGCGACCACCAGCAGGCTGAACAACGGATCCAGCGACATCAAGGCGCGCCGGCTGCGCGCGGTCGACAGCGCGAAGCCGATCGGCAGCAGCAGCAGGGCCGGCGCAGCCACCGTGGTCAGCAGCAACAGCCCGACCTCGATCGACAGCGCGAACCAGGCGCTGCGCCGGCCGCGGCCGATGATTTCCCAGCTATGCCACAACACCAGCGCCCAGAGCGGCCGCGCCAGGACCAGCGGACCGAATTCGGCGCCCTGCTCGGCGAAAGCGGTGACCGTCGACGTCAGCAGCACGGCGATCACCGCGTGCTGCGGGCCGACCATGCTGCGCGCGAGCTGAAACAGCCCATAGAAGGTGATGATGAAACAGACCTGCGCCAGCAGATAGACGCCCATCATATGGCCGCCCGCGGCGCGAAACGCGATATCGGCGAGCCAGAACGCCAGCGGCGGCCCGAGGTCGCTGCCGACCTGATACTCGCGGCCATAGGCGAGGACCGTGGCGACGCCTTCGGGCGGACTGGAATAGACCAGCAGCGGCACCAGCACCCAGAGCAGCGCCTGCGCCGACACCACCAGCCAGAACATCAGCCGCGGCCGGGCGCGGATCAGCTCGATGATCAGGGAGGTAAAGCGCATGAGGGGCCAGCGGAGTTCGGTTGGCCCGTGATAGAGCCCGCCGCCGCCACAGGCAACCAGCTTGGCCGCGCTCACAGCGTGGCGGCGATCCCTGCGTCGACTGGGGTTTCGAACAGGTCGCCGGTGACACCGGTCTGCTCGGCCGGCACGCCCTCGATTTTTCGCCATGCGGCGGCGACCGGGGCGAAGAACCGCCGGTGATGCACTGTCGGGCCGAGCCGCGCCAAGGCTGCGAGATGCTCGGGCACGCCATAGCCCTTGTGCGATTCGAAGCCGTAGCCGGGGCATTCCTGCGCGAGATGGCACATCAGGCGGTCGCGCGACACTTTGGCGATGATCGAGGCCGCCGCGATCGACGCGATCAGGCCGTCGCCGCCGACCACGGCCTCGCTTTCGCACCGCGTCGCCAGCCGGTCGCGGCCATCGACGAAAACGTGCTGCGGCAGATCGGGCAGCGCGTGCACGGCGCGGGTCAGCGCCCACAGCGAGGCACGCAGGATGTTGTCGCGGTTGATCCGCTCCGGCGAGGCGTAGGCCACCGCGACCTGCGCGGTGGCGCAGATTTCCTCGAACAGCTCCTCGCGCCTGTCCGCGGTGAGACGCTTGGAGTCGTCGAGCCCCTTGGGCACGCGCTTCGGGTCGAGCACCACCGCCGCCGCAACGACGGGGCCGGCGAGCGGTCCGCGTCCGGCCTCGTCGCAGCCGGCGACCGGCCAGACGCCGCGCTTGATCAGCGCCCGTTCGCGCCGAAAGCTCGGCTGCGCCACCGCAATGACGCCCTTGCCGAGGCCTTTGGTACGCGGTTTTGCAGCACCAGCATCGGCCCCGGCTTTGGAAGACGCAGCCTTGGAAGACGTAGCCTTGCTAGAAGTTGCCTTGGTAGACGTCGCCTTGGCGACCGATGCTCGCGCCCGCAGGGCCGACGATTTCGACGCGGCCTTGGCGGACTTCTGGGGTTCCCGAATCATGCCGGGATGCTGCGGGCTCGACGCCTCCCGCGCAACCCGGAACCGTCAATCAGCCCCGCAATCCAACGGCGCTACGACGACAGATCGACCCGGCCATCGTCTCTCACGTCGACGCCGGGTGCGGTGACGACTTCCCAGACGTGCTGGTCCGGATCGGTGAAATAGCCGCGATAGCCGCCATAATGGGTCGCGCCAGCCGCTCGCAACAGCTGCGCGCCCGTCTCAACCGCAAAAGCGAGCACGGCGTCGACCTCTTCCGGAGTCCGGCAGTTCCAGGCCAAGGTGGCACCCCTGAATGCAGCGGGCCGCGGCTGATCCGCCTGCGTCGCATCCTCAGCCAGCAGCTTCCAGGAATAGAGCGCAAGCGCACTGGCGCCGGTGTCGAAGAATGCAACCTGGTCGCCGCCGCCCGGGGCCCGCACGAAGCCGAGCCGTTCGTAGAATGCAGCACTGGTTTTCACGTCGTCGACGCCGAGCGTGATGACGGTCAGCCGTGGCCTCAGAGATTCGATCAAATGCTTCCTCCGCTTCAGAACAAACTCAACTGCTGCCCGGCCCGCTCCGGCTTCTCGAAATGGTCCGTGGTGAGTTTCGAGCGGCGCTTGTTCAGTCCGAGCCGGGCGCAGGCGGTCTCGAACCGGCGGCCGATCATCCAGGCGATCGGGCCGGTTCCCTTCATCCGCGTGCCCCATTGCGAGTCATAGTCGCGGCCGCCGCGCATGTCGCGGATCATGGTGAAGACATGGCGATAACGGTCCGGATAGTTCGCCATCAGCCATTCGCGGAACAAATCGCGGACTTCGAGCGGCAGCCGCAGCATCACGTAGCTCGCTTCCTTGACGCCGGCATGGGCGGCGGCGTCCAGAATGCGCTCGATCTCGATGTCGTTCAGCGCCGGGATCACCGGCGCCACCATCACCGTGGTCGGGATGCCCGCGTCGGACAAACGCTTCAGCGCCTCGAGCCGGTTCGCCGGCGAGGACGCGCGGGGCTCCATGGAGCGCGCGAGCTTGGGATCGAGCGACGTCACCGACAGCGCGACCTTGGCGAGCTGACGCTTCGCCATCCGCGCCAGGATATCGATATCGCGCGTCACCAACGCCGATTTGGTGACGATGCCGACCGGATGCCCGGTCTTCTCCAGCACTTCGAGGATGCCGCGCATGATCTTCCGCTCGCGCTCGATCGGCTGATACGGATCGGTGTTGGTGCCGATCGCGATCATCCGCGGCTCGTAATCGGCGGCGGCGAGCTCCTTCTCCAGTAGCGCCGGCGCATCCGGCTTGGCGAACAGGCGGGACTCGAAATCCAGCCCCGGCGACAGCCCGAGAAAAGCGTGGGTCGGCCGCGCGAAGCAATACACGCAGCCGTGCTCGCAGCCGCGATACGGATTGATCGAACGGTCGAAGCCGATATCCGGCGACTCGTTGCGGGTGATCACTTTGCGCGCGGTGTCCAGCGCGACGGTGGTCTTGAACGGCGGCAGCTCGTCGAGGCTCTGCCAGCCGTCGTCGAACGCGACCCGCGCTTCGGCCTCGAAGCGACCGCTGTCGTTCGATTGCGCGCCGCGACCACGTCGTCGCTGCTTGTCGATCGCAACCTCGATCGCGGGAAAAGGGGAGATTGCGCCCACCGGCTCGGAGGGCGCCGTGACCGGCGGGCGCTTGAGGGCATTGGATGCTCTGCTCATGCTTCGAAGATAGCGAGTCGCAGGAACAAAGCAAGAACATAATCCAGCAACTCACAATGTCGTAGCCCGGCTGTTACGCGCTCGCTTTATGGGCACGCCACAATTCCGGGCTGATTTCGGCGCGTCGAAGTGCTAAGCGTGCGCCGCACTGTCGCAACAGGTCAGCCGGCGGACATGCTGAGCGTCATCATTCCTACTGAAGGTGTTGAGCGAACCGCGGTCGCCACTTTGGCGGCGCTGGTCCCCGGCGCGGCTGCGGGCGTGGTCCGCGAGGTTCTGTTGGTGGACCGCAAGGATGACGGCGTGATCGAACGGGTCGCCGACGTCGCCGGCTGCAGCTTTCTCGCGGTGCAGGGCAGCCGCGCCGCGGCGCTCGCCGCCGGCGCGCGGCAATCGCGGTCGCCATGGCTGATGTTTCTCCATGCCGGCGCGGTGCTGGATTCGGGGTGGATCGAGGAAACCGCGCAGTTCATCCAGGGCGTGTCGCTCAGCGGCCGGCCGCGCGCCGGCATCTTCCGCTATGCGCGCTCGCCCTATGCGGAGCCGAGCTGGCGCGAAACGTTCAGCGCCTTGCTGCGACAGATCGCGGGACCGCGGGCGGATCAGGGCCTGCTGATCGCACGCGAGCATTACGACCGCCTCGGCGGTCACGATCCCGAGCGCTCCGAAGGCCGACTCCTGCGCCAGCTCGGCCGCTCCTCGCGCACCCTGCTGCGCAGCCGGATCGTGCTGGTCTGACGATTGCGAGAAACTGCGAGGTCGCGCCATGCAATCCGACGTCACGCGGCGCGATCGGCCACCAGCGTCTCGGCGAATTGCGGATAGCATTCGGCGAGTTCGGCGGTGACGCGGCCGCGCAGCAGCGCCAGCGTCTCCGCATCCGGCTCCGGGGTGATCGGCACGATTTCCGGCGCGTCGTAGTCGAAGCCGGTGTTGGCGCGAACGTCTTCCGCCGAGCCGCCACGATGCACGCTGCGCAGCCGGAACCGCTTCGTCTCCTTGTCGAAGTCGAACAGCGCGAGGCCCGTGAGCAGCGCGTGGGGACCGCCGGTGCGATGAATGGCTTCGCTCGATCCCGGCGCGCTGACGAAATCGACCCTGTCGACCAACACGCGCGGCGAATGCTCCTCGCGGAACAGGATCACGCGCGGGATCAGATAATACATGAAGGCCGAGCCGAACGAGCCCGGCCAACGTACGGTGCTGGTGGGATAGTCACCCGTGCCGACCAGATTGATGTTGGCTTCGCCGTCGATCTGGCCGCCGCCGAGAAAGAACGCATCGATCCGCCCCTGCGCGGTGGCGTCGAACAGTTCGAACGACCCGTTGGTGAAGAAATTGTGCTCGCGCGAGCCGAGCACGATCACCCGCACGCGCTCGCGGCCGCGCTGCTCGTTGCGGGCGCGCAGCAGCATCGCGCCGGCGGCCGGGATCGGCGACGACGCGCCGACCGCGACGGTGCGAACGCCGTCGAGCAGGTCGGCGATGGTCGCAATCAGGATTTCGCGCTGGCTCGCAGGCAGCGTGCTCATGCCACCGCCTCGAAGCGCTGGGCGAAGCCTTTCATATAGGCCGCGAAGCCCTCGGCCGAGCGGGCCATCCTGGCGTAGCGGGCGACTTCGGCGGTGTCGGTGACATATTCGCCGGCAAGCCCGAGCGGCCATGCGCCGTTTTTTGCCTCGGCGATCGCCCCGACATAAAGCGCCGGCAGCACGCCCGCGGCGCTGCGCTCATCGGCGAGCAACGAGGTCTCGACGATGCGCTCGACCGTCACCAGCGTGGTCTTGGCGGCATAGGCCATCGCGGCGAGCTCGGCTTGGCGGCCGATCCGCACATTGCCGAACCGGTCGGCCTCGGGCGCGTGAAACAATGCGATGTCGGGCCGGATCGCCGCCACCACGACGATCGGATCGTCCTCCGCGAACGGATTGTCGATGATCTTCCAGTCCGGCCGCGATTTCAGCAGGTCGCTGCCGATGATGCCGCGGATCGGCATGAACGGCACGCCCTTCTGGCCGGCGACGAGGCCCGCGAGGATCGCCGGACAGGTCGCGTCCTTCATGGTGAAGGCGCGATTCCGGATGCCGTCGGCGAAGCGCGGCGCGCCGCCGGCCTCGCCGAGCGTCACCGCGCTGGTCTCGAGCGTGCCGACCAGCCCCTCGCCGATCAGCATGTCGGCCTGCATACCGCTGATCGGGACGCATACCAGATGCAGGTTGTTCGGGCGGTTGGCGAGGATCGCAGCGGTGGCGGCCATCGCGACCCCGGCGTGATCGGATGACAGCGCGACCGTCATGCCGTCGCGCACCTGCGCGGCCAATTGCTCCAGCGAAACGATGTCTCCCAAAGCCCCCTCCTTCGCCGCTGCGTGACGATCGCGGCTGTCCTTATCGGGCGATGGTTTCGCGAGGGGGCGTGGCTGTCAAGGCGCGGCGCGGCTGATCGCCCATGCGCAAGGCTTAAGCTTTGTCGCGGCGCAGATGCTCGTCGAGCCGGGGCATGATCTCGACGAAATTGCACGGCCGGGTGCGGTAATCGAGCTGGGCGGCGAGAATGCCGTCCCAGCCGTCGCGGCAGGCGCCGGGCGAACCGGGCAGGCAGAAGATGTAGGTCGCGCCTGCGACGCCGGCGGTGGCGCGGCTCTGGATCGTCGAAGTGCCGATCTTGCCGTAGCTCATCATTTGAAAGACGATCGAGAAGCCGTCCATCCGCTTCTCGAACAGCGGCTCGATCGCCTCGGGCGTGACGTCGCGGCCGGTGAAGCCGGTGCCGCCGGTCGTGATGATCGCGTCGATGCCGGGATCGGCAATCCAGCGCCGCACCACCGCACGAATCGCCTCGATGTCATCGGGCACGATCTCGCGCGAAGCGAGACGGTGTCCGGCCGTGGTCAGCCGGTCGACCAGAGTGGCGCCGGATTTGTCATCGCCGAGCGCGCGGGTATCGGAGACCGTCAGCACCGCAATGTTGAGCGGGATGAACGTTTTCGGTTGTTCGACGGAAGCCATCATGAAGTCCCTGCTGCGCAATTGGCGCAATGATCGTCATCCTGCGAGGCCCGCCCTGCAGGCCAGCGCGCAGGATGACGGCGCTGCAAGAGAGCCTTACAGCTTCTCGGCTGCGAACGTGTTGCACGCCTGCACCGTGCCCTGCTGATAGCCGGTCATGAACCAGCGCTTGCGCTGTTCGGCCGAACCGTGGGTGAAGGAATCCGGCACGACTTCCCGGCCCGCTTTGCGCTGCAGCGTGTCGTCGCCGATCGCGCTCGCCGTGGTCAGGGCCGCGTCGATGTCGCCTTCCTCGAGGAAGTTCGGCCGCTTCTTCTGCTCGCGATTGACCCAGACGCCCGACAGGCAGTCGGCCTGCAATTCGACGCGGACCTGCAACGCATTGGACTCGCTCTTGGAGCCCGCCTGCTCCTGCAGCCGCGTCACACGCGGCAGGATGCCCAGCAGGTTCTGCACGTGATGCCCCGCCTCATGGGCGATGATGTAGGCTGCGGTAAATCGGCAGGCGCTGCCGGAACAGCCCTTGAAGCGCGTCTCGACCTGCTTGAAGAAATTGGTGTCGATGTAGATCTGCTTGTCCGGCGGGCAATAGAACGGCCCCATCGCCGATTGCGCCATGCCGCAGCGACCGCCATTGGTGGAATTGCGGAACAGCACGATCCTCGGCCCGACATAGGTCTGGCCGTTGGCCTTGAAGATCTCGGTCCAGCGATCATCGATCTCGCCGAGCACGCCGGAAATCATGCTGCCCATTTCGTCGGTCGGTGCGCCCTGCTTGCCGGGGGACGCCCGCTCGCTCTGTTGAGTCGGCGCACCGCCGGTCAGGACTTCGGCGCCGCTGATCAGCAGGCGCGGGTCGATGCCGAACGCCCATCCGACCAGGCCGAGGACGACGATGGTGCCGATGCCGAGGCCGCCGCCGCCCATCGGAAATCCGAAGCCGCCGCCGCCGCCCCCGCCGCCTTCACGCCGGTCGTCAATGTTGTCGCTGCGACGGAAATCATCGTCACGCATCAGCTTTTCCTCGGGTTCACGACGGCGGGCCGTCCGCACCATGCGGCCGGAATCAACAAGTCCGCGACAAACAGAATTAACCTGCCCGGCAAATATTGCCTAGTGCGGACGTCAAACGTCCGTCCTATCGCCATTTGCAGCCGCGCCAACGCCGTCGGGCCTTTGAAACGACATGCAAAATCGATCCCTCGATTGGGGTCGGCAGGCGACCGGGAAAACAATCGCAGGATGTAGTCGTTCCAAAGTCAACGAAGCCGATTTCAATTAAGTCGATTTTTACTTTGACGGGGCAATGTATCGCCAGTCGGTTGTTTAGTCCCGCGTCTCCGACGGCGTCACATGAGTCAGAGTAGTTGAGTCATGATTTTGTCGCGTAGCGGGGCGTCTGCAAGGGCGCCCCGCACTCAATTCGAATACCTCCCGGAGAACCGGATCATCGTCGGCGATTGCGTCGCCGAGATGTCGAAGCTTCCGGCCCGCTCGGTCGATCTGGTGTTCGCAGATCCGCCGTATAATTTGCAGCTCAAGGGCGAGCTGAAACGTCCCGACGAATCGCACGTCGATGCGGTCGACAACGATTGGGACAAGTTCTCATCCTTCGCCGCTTACGATGATTTCACCCGCGCCTGGCTGCTCGCCGCGCGCCGGATCATGAAGCCGTCGGCGACGATCTGGGTGATCGGCTCCTATCACAACATCTTCCGCGTCGGCGCGATCATGCAGGACCTCGGGTTCTGGCTGCTCAACGATATCGTCTGGCGCAAGACCAATCCGATGCCGAATTTCCGCGGCCGCCGATTCACCAACGCCCACGAGACGATGATCTGGGCGGCGCGCGACGAGAACGCCAAGGGCTACACTTTCAACTACGACGCGCTGAAGGCCGCCAACGAGGACGTTCAGGCGCGATCCGACTGGCTGATTCCGCTGTGCACCGGCGAGGAGCGGCTGAAGGGCAGCGACGGCAAGAAGGTGCATCCGACCCAGAAGCCGGAAGGCCTGCTGGCGCGTGTGCTGCTGTCGTCGTCGAAGCCCGGCGATCTGGTGATCGATCCGTTCAACGGCACCGGAACCACCGGCGCCGTCGCCAAGCGGCTGCGCCGCAACTACATCGGCTTCGAGCGCGACCGCGACTATGCCACCGCTGCGGAAGCACGGATTGCCGCGATCGAGCCGCTGCCGGAAGCCACATTGGCGCCGTTCATGACCGCGCGCAGCGCGCCGCGGGTCGCGTTCGCCGAACTGATCGAACGCGGAATCATTTCGCCCGGGACCAAGCTGGTCGATTCGAAGAAGCGGCACGGCGCACTGGTCCGTGCCGACGGCGCGATCATGCTCGGCGACAAGGTCGGCTCGATTCACCGCATCGGCGCGGTGGCGCAAGGCTCAGAGGCCTGCAACGGCTGGACGTTCTGGCATGTCGAGACCAGCAAGGGCCTGCGCCTGATCGACGAACTCCGCGCCGAAATCCGCAGCGCCATGGCTGCTGGCTAATGGCTGCTGGCTAATGGCTGCTCGCTAAAACACCGACGCCGTCGCTCGGCATTCGACCGCGCGCTCCCGATCTTTTTGGTTGCGACGTCACCCGGCGCGTTGCTGTCAGGCCGCGTTCTGTTCCACAAGATCCTTGCGCACCTGGTCGAGATAGTCGCGGATCTGGTGCGCAAGCACTTCCGATTGCGACGCCAGATGACCGGACGTCGTCATCGTCGCAGCGGCGTGGGTCTCGGTCTCGCGCGCGGTGGCGGTGACCGTCTGGATGCTGCTCGTGATCTCACTGACCACGGTGAAAGCCTGTTCGATATTCTGCGCGATCTGTGCGGTCGCCACCGACTGCGCCTCGACGGCTTCGGCGACGGTTCCAGTGATGCCGACGACTTCCGTCATCACAGCGCCAATTTCGCCGATAGACTTGCTCACCGCGTCCGCAGCGCCGTGAACGTGGTCGACCTGCGCTTCGATCTCACCGGTGAACTGCGCCGTCTGTTCGGCGAGCGACTTGACCTCGTGGGCGACCACGGCGAAGCCGCGGCCGGCCTCGCCGGCGCGCGCCGCCTCGATTGTGGCGTTGAGCGCCAGCAGATTGGTCTGGCGAGCGATCACCTCGATCGACCTGACGACCTGACTGATGCGATCGGCGACCTCGCGCAGTTCGGCGACGTTGGAAGATGCTTCCGACACCCTCGCCACAGCACGGCTGACGATTTCGGACGACCGTCCGATGTCGACGCCGACGGCGCGGGCGCTGGACGACAATCCGGCCGTGGCGCTCGCGACCGATCGCATGTTGCCGCTGGCCTGTTCGGAAGCCGCCGCGACCGCGGTGAGGCTCTGGCGGGTGGTCGATGCGCCGTTGGCCAGATTGCCCGCGGTGTCGCGCATCCCGCTCGAATCCTTGTCGAGGGAGCCGACCACGTTGCTCACCGCGCCCTCGAGCCGCGCCGCATGCTGCTCGAAACTGCGGATCCGCGCCTCGATGCTTTCGGTCGCGCCATTGATGGTGGTGGTGCCGCGCAGCAACGCGCCATGCAGGCCGCCCGGCAGGATCCGGCGGAAATAGCGGCGCTGCTGCACGGCATTCATCGCTGCGGTGGCCTCGCGCACGAAAGCGTCGCAGCCGTCGATCGCGTCGTTGATCGCCCGCAACAGATCGCCGGTGCGGCCATTGTCGGGAATCTCGAGGATTCGCGCCTCGAAGTCGCCGGCGGCAATGCGCTGGCAGACGTCACGCGCCGACTGGATCAGCCGCGTCGTCTGGACCATGCGATACAGCGCGAGAGCCGTCGCCACGATCGCAATTGACTGGATCGTCAGCGCCGCGACGCGATACTCCATCACCGCGAGCGCCAGCGCGATCGTGGAGGCGACGATGATGACGGCGAGATTAAGCTGCGCTTTGGAGAGCGAACATAAGTTCGTCATAGCTGACCTTCTTGGAAGCGACGAAATCCACCAACGCCTGGTATCCGGCCTCGACCGCATCCTTGCCGTTGGCTTGGCTCTGCTCGATCCGCAGCACCTCGGCATAAAGCGGGACGATCGCAGTTTCGATCACGCCGCGATCCGGCGCGCGGCGGTTGGAATGATAGCCGATGATCTTGCCGCTATTGTCGAACGACGGCGTAACATGCGCGAACACCCAGTAGTGGTCGCCGGATCGCGCCATGTTCGTCACGTAGCCGAAGATTTCCTGGCCGGCGGCGATCGTCTCCCAGATCAGACGGAACACCGCGCGCGGCATATCGGGGTGGCGGATGATGCTGTGCGGCTGGCCGAGCAGCTCTGCTTCGGTGTAGCCGGCGATCCGGCAGAACGTCCGGTTGGCGTAGGTGATGCGCCCCTTGAGGTCGGTTTTCGAGACGATCAGTTCCCTCGCGGGAAAGATGACTTCCTTGCCGGTAGGAAGAATTTTTGAGGCCATCGCTTGTCCCAGACGGTTGACTTAACAATGTCGTTAGGATCGACCCAATTAAGTTTGACTTAAATGATCTCCGCCGGAACCGTTCAAAGCTGGTCGCCCCGTGATACTACGGAATCAAAAACCCGGGATTAGTCCAGCGCATGGGCGATCACCTTGCGCATCAGATTGGGCAGGGCTTCGTCGGCGAGCGTCGCGACCTCTGCCCAACGCATCCCCGCCGGCGCGCGCGTTCCGGCCGGCGCCTGCGCGGTGTAGACTACCAACTCCAGCGGGAAGTGCGTGAACACGTGAGTAACGACGCCCGCCTTGCGCTGCCAGCGCGTGACGCCTTTCAGAGCCGGCGCCTGCGCGCGCGCGACAGCATCGTCCTGATCGGCGAGCCAGTCGGAATTCGGCACTTCGGTCATGCCGCCGAGCAGGCCTTTCGCCGCGCGGCTGCGGAGCAGCAGCTGATCGCCGCGCGTCACCACGAAGGCGGCGCCGCGGCGCAGCGTACCGGTCTTCTTCGGCGCTTTTCGTGGGAACGTCTCGGCGTCGCCGCGCAGCCGCGCGACGCAGCCGTCGTTCAAGGGGCACAACGCGCAGGCCGGCTTCTTCGGCGTACAGATGGTGGCGCCGAGATCCATCAGCGCCTGCGCGCTGTCGCCGGCGCGCTCTGGGCCGAGCAGCGTCGCCGCGAGTTCTTGAATGCGCGGCTTCGCCTTCGGCAATTCCTCCTCGACCGCATGGAGCCGTGACACCACGCGCTCGATATTGCCGTCGACCGGCATGGTCTGGCGGCCGAACGCGATCGCCGCGATCGCCGCCGCCGTATAGGGACCGACGCCCGGCAGCGCGCGCAGGCCTTGCTCGGTGTCCGGAAACGCGCCGCCATGGTCGCGCGTCACCGCGACCGCGCAGGCGTGCAGATTGCGGGCGCGCGAGTAATAGCCGAGCCCGGCCCACATCCGCAGCACGTCGTCGAGCGAGGCCGCGCCCAGCGCCTTGACGCTCGGCCAGCGCGCCATGAATTTCTCGAAATACGGCCCGACCGCGCGGACGGTGGTTTGCTGCAGCATGATTTCCGACAGCCACACCGCATAAGGGTCGGCCGGGACGCCGGCGGGCGGTCGCCAGGGCAGAATGCGGCGGTGGCGATCATACCAGGCGAGCAGCGCCGCCGGCCGCTCCCCGCGATCGGGGTCGGTGGGTTCGCTTGCTGTGATGACCGGGGATTGTTTCCGCCGCGGCGCCGCGCCTGCTAGACTCATGGCTCTCATCGTCGCAAAGCATCCTCCCATGAGCAAGCCCGGTCCCATCTACAAGCCCGGCCCGATCAGCGCCAAACCGCTGGCGGGCCTGCTCGGCGCGACGCTCAACGAGGCGTTCGCCAAGCAGGGCTTTGCCGCGCGGGAACTCGTCACCCGCTGGCCGGAGATCGCCGGCGCGCAGATCGCCGCGCATTGCGAGCCGTTGAAGATGCAATGGCCGCGGCCGGTCGAGGGCCAGCCGCAGGAGCCGGCGACGCTGGTGCTGCGGGTCGAAGGGCCGATGGCGCTGGAGATCCAGCATTCCTCCGATCAAATTCTGCAGCGGGTGAACCGGTTCTTCGGCTGGAATGCGGTCGGCCGGCTGGCGCTGCGCCAGGCGCCGCTGTCGCGCCGGCCGCGCAAGCCCGCGCCGAAGCCGCCGGACGAGGCCGCCGTGGCAAAACTCGCCGCCAGCCTCGATGCCGTCGAGGATGACAGCCTGCGCAACGCGCTGGCCCGGCTCGGCGCCACGATCAAGCGGAATTGAGCCTGCCGCCAGCAGGGCTGCTTCGGCCCGGCATTGCCACAATTGCGGTTTCAAGCTAGCGAACGACAACATCGTGCGGCGGACGCGCCGCTGACCCTCGCCTGAGCGGCGCGACCGCCGCGTTGGAGCACCTCGCTGATGATCACGCGCCGCACCTTTACCGCCGCCCTGTCGCTGACCGGCCTCGCCGCCTTCGCCGGAATGTCGCCGTTCCGCCTGATCGACGACGCCTTCGCCCAGGGCGGCCAGGCCGCGACCGCCGCCGATGTCACCAAGCCGATGTCGCTGCCGGACATGGCGATCGGCCCCAAGGACGCCGCCGTCACCATCACCGAATACGCCTCGTTGACATGCTCGCATTGCGCGACCTTCAACGAGCAGGTGTTTCCGAAGCTGAAGGCGGCCTATATCGACCCCGGCAAGGTCCGCTACGTGTTTCGCGAATTCCCGCTCGACATCAAGGCGGCGGCTGGCTCTATGTTGACCCGCTGTATCGCCAAGGACGACGCGCAGAAGTACTTCGCGGTCACCGACTTGCTGTTCAAGAGCCAGGTCGACTGGGTTCTGAAGGACACCACCGAGCAGCTCAAGCGGATCGGCAAGCAGGCCGGCCTCAGCGGCGCGGAAGTCGAAGCCTGCCTCAAGGATCAGGCGCTCCTGGACAAGATCGCGGCCGACCAGAAATACGCCAACGAAGTGCTCAAGGTGAACTCGACCCCGAGCTTCTTCATCAACGGCGAAATGCTGAAGGGCGAAACCTCGCTGGAGGAATTCGCCAAGCGCATCGACCCGCTGCTGAAGAGCTGACCACGTCCTCTCCCGTCTCCGCGGACCCACACCGAACGCTGCGGAGAAGGATGCCGTCAAAGACTGAACCCGACATGTCCCCGATCGCCGTGAGCTACGCCGCGCTCGGCTGCGCCATCGTGCTGGAGACGATCGGCACGGCGCTGCTGGCGCAGTCGCAGCAATTCACCAAGCCATGGCCGAGCGTCGGCACCGCCGTCTGCTACGTCCTGTCGTTCTATTTACTGTCGCATGCGCTGAAGACGATGCCGGTCGGGATCGCCTACGCGATCTGGAGCGGGCTCGGCATCGTGCTGATTTCGGCAGTCGGCTATATCGCGTTCCGGCAGACGCTCGATCTCGCCGCGATCATCGGCATCGGCTTCATCCTGACCGGCGTCGTGATCGTCAACGCGTTCTCGACCAGCACCACGCATTGACGCCCTGAGGGGCTCAACATTCCGCGCCGTCATGTGGCGCTGGCCGAAGCGCTCGACGCCCCGCTGCTCACGCGCGACAAACGCCTCGCCGCGGCCGCCGGACATCATGCGCGGATCGAGGTGGTGTGACGTGACCGCGCATCATGGCTGATAATCGCCCCGAAAAACCTCTCGCCTCCGTCATTCCGGGGCGCGCTCAGCGCGAGCCCGGAATCCATAACCACCGCGCTCGGCGATGGAGCACGATGGTGCGGACGCTGCGCTTCACCGCAAGTCCAGGGGATATGGATTCCGGGGTCGCTCACTGCGTGAGCGCCCCGGAATGACGAACGAGAGGCGATGCTACTCGTCCGCAGTCACGCCGCGCTCGATCACCGGCTTGATCTTGGCGAGATCGCCCGCGATCCGCGTTTTCGCCGTCCGCATATCGAACGCGTTCTGCAGATTGAGCCAGAACTCCGCCGTTGTGCCGAACGCTTTGGCCAGTCGCAGCGCGGTGTCGGCGGTCACGCTGGTCTGCTCATTCGCCAGCCGCTCGATCCGCGTGCGCGGCACGCCGCAGACCTTCGCCAGCGCGCCGGACGACATGTCGAGCGGCACCAGAAACTCCTCGCGGAGAACTTCCCCGGGATGCATGGGCGGAAGATTTTTACTCGCCACGGCTGCTCCTCTCTGGCGGCCACAATCGGCCGGTTATCAGTGTTAGTCGGTGAACTCGACCTCGCTTGCGCCGTCCGTGCTCCAAACGAAGCAAATTCGAAACTGATCATTCACGCGGATGGAATGCTGCCCTTGCCGATCACCCTTGAGGGCCTCACCCTCGAAGGCGGTTCGCATCAGGACGTCCTCGAAGTTCCTGATCATGCGAGGAATGTATCATCCCATGATACATTCCTCGATGCGCACGTTGACCAGGTCGCGATGAGTGGAATGAGTCCGGGGTGCCGCCAGGAGGCCGCCGTTCCAGCTCGGACTGCGCTCCCGCCCGAAATCCCCAGCTTTCTCGCGCCTTTCCCGCAAATCCCCCCGTGGAAAAGCCCGGTTCCGCGGTTGCCGTGCCCGGTCCGGGCGGCCATTGTCGCCGGCTAACGACGCCGCCGGCTGCGAGCGAATCGCACCGCCGCGATACCCTGTATGGTATTGTCCGGCTTGAGAGATTCGCCAGCGCCGTCCGAATTGCGGCCAAACGAGCATCGGACCAGATGAAACTCACGCGTCTCCGCCTCCACGGCTTCAAGTCGTTTGTCGAGCCCACCGATTTCATGATCGAGCCGGGTCTGACCGGCGTGGTCGGGCCGAATGGCTGCGGCAAGTCCAATCTGGTCGAGGCGCTGCGCTGGGCGATGGGCGAGACCTCGCACAAATCGCTGCGCGCGGCCGACATGGACGCGGTGATCTTTGCGGGCTCGGGCAACCGGCCGTCGCGCAACCACGCCGAAGTGGTGATGTCGATCGACAATTCCGATCGCACCGCGCCGGCGGCGATGAACGATTCCGAGATTCTCGAAATCTCCCGCCGGATCGAGCGCGAGGCCGGCTCGCAATATCGCATCAACGGTCGCGAAGTGCGCGCCCGCGACGTGCAGCTGCTGTTCGCCGACGCCGCCACCGGCGCGCGCTCGCCGGCGCTGGTCCACCAGGGCAAGATCGGCGAAATCATCCAGGCCAAACCGGAGCAGCGCCGCCGCGTGCTGGAAGACGCCGCCGGCGTCGCCGGCCTGCACGCCCGCCGCCACGAGGCCGAGCTGCGGCTGAAGGCGGCCGAAACCAATCTCACCCGCGTCGAGGACGTGATCGGCCAATTGTCGACCCAGGTCGACGGGCTGAAGAAGCAGGCGCGACAGGCGATCCGCTTCCGGGACGTCGCCGCCAAGGTCCGCAAGACCGAGGCGATGCTATATCATCTGCGCTGGCGCGACGCGCAGTCCGAAGTCGGCGCCGCCGCGCAGGTGCACGATCTCGGCGTGCGCGAACTCGCCGAACGCACCCGCGAGCAGGCCGAGGCCGCCCGCATCCAGGCCGACCGCGCCTCCGAATTGCCCGGCCTGCGCGAGGCCGAGGCCCGCGCCGCCGCCGGCCTGCAGCGGCTGATCAACGCCCGCGAATTGCTCGACCGCGAGGAAGCCCGCGCCAAGGAGCGCGTCGCCGAGCTGGAGCGCCGGCTGACGCAGTTCTCGGCCGACGTCGAGCGCGAGCAGCGCCAGTCGATCGACGCCGACGCCGCTTTGGAACGGCTCGAAACCGAAGATATCGAGCTGCGCGAAGAGATCATGGAGCGGGTCGAGAAGCGCAGCGGCGTCGACGAGCGCGTCGGCCTGGCCGAGGAAGCGCTCGGCGAGGCCGAGCGGCTGTTCGCCGAACTCACCACCCAGCTCGCGCAGCTCACCGCGCGGCGCAATCAGTTCGAACAGGCGGTGCGTAGCCATCGCGACCGGCTGGCGCGGCTCGACAACGACATCCGCAACGTCGAAGCCGAAGTCGACAAGCTCACCCGGGAAACCAGCGGCGCCGGCGATGTCGACGAGCTGGCCGAAGCGGTGGCGATGGCGCAGGAGACGCTGGCCGAACTCGAATCCTCGGTGCAGAACGCCGAGGCCGCGCATATCAGCGCCCGACAGAAGCTGGACGGCTCGCGCGCGCCGCTGACCGAGGCCGACAAGCGGGTGCAGCGGCTCGAAACCGAAGCCAAGACGATCTCCAAGATCCTCAACGGCGAGACCAAGAATCTGTGGCCGCCGATCATCGACGGCATCACCGTCGCCAAGGGCTACGAGAAAGCGATCGGCGCGGTGCTGGGCGACGATCTCGACGCGCCGGTCGATCCGAGCGCGCCGATGCGCTGGACCGATGTCGGCGTGCAGGCCGACGATCCCGCCCTGCCCGAGGGCGTCGAAGCGCTGAGCCAGCACGTCAATGCGCCGCCGGAGCTCAAGCGCCGCCTCGCGCAGATCGGCGTGGTCGCCAAGGAGCGCGGCGCCGAACTGGTCGGGCAGCTCAAGACCGGCCAGCGGCTGGTGTCGCTCGACGGCGACGTCTGGCGCTGGGACGGCTTCGTCGCCTCGGCGCACGCGCCGACCGGCGCGGCGCGCCGCCTCGCCGAACGCGCCCGCCTGGTCGACATCGAGAACGACCTCGAACAGGCGCGGATCGACGCCGCCGCCAAGCGCGAAGCGCTGGAGATGGCCGAGGCCGAGCTGCGCAACGCCGCCGCCGCCGAAACCGCAGCGCGTGAAAGCTTGCGCGGCGCCCGTCGCGAGGTCGATGCCGCGCGCGAGCGCCATGCCGCTGCCGAACGCGAGATCAACCGCCACGCGGCGCGCCGCTCGGCGCTGACCGAGGCGCAGTCGCGCCTCGCCGCCGACCGCCTCGAGGCGGAAATGGCCTACGAGACCGCGGAGAACGCGCTGGCCGAGCTGGCGCCGAACGACGATTCCGAGCAGCGGCTCGCCGCCGTCCGCAACGATATCGAGAACCATCGCCGCAACGCCGCCCAGGTTCGCGCCGAGGCGCAGGCGCTGGCGCGCGAGGCCGAACTCGCCGACAAGCGGCTGCAGGCGATCGTCGCCGAGCGCCACGAATGGAACAAGCGCAAGCAGAGCGCGGCGTCGCAGATCGCGACCGTCGAAGAGCGCCTCGCCGAGCTGACCGCCGAGCGCGCCGAGCTCGACAATGCGCCCGCGGTGTTCGCCGAGAAGCGCAGCGCGGTGATCACCGAAATCGAATACGCCGAGACCGACCGCCGCGCCGCCGCCGACGCGCTCGCCACCGCCGAACAGGCGATGGCCGACACCGATCGCTCGGCCAAGGCGACGCTCGAACATCTGTCCAGCGCGCGCGAGGCCTGCGCCCGCGCCGAGGAGCGGATGGAAGCGGCCCGCCGAAGGCTCGAGGACGTCGAGCGCGAGATCCGCGACATGCTCGAGGTCGAGCCGCAGGCCGCCGCCTCGCTCGCCGAGGTCCAGGAAGGCGTCGAGCTGCCGGCGCTGGCCGAGATCGAGGACAATCTCGAAAAGCTGCGTCGCGACCGCGAGCGGCTCGGCGCGGTCAATCTGCGCGCCGAAGAAGAACTGAACGAGGTCGAGACCCAGCACGGCTCGCTCGCCGCCGAGCGCGACGATCTGGTCGAGGCGATCAAGAAACTGCGCACCGGCATCCAGAGCCTGAACAAGGAAGCGCGCGAGCGGCTTCTGGCGTCGTTCGAGGTCGTCAACGGCCACTTCAAGCGGCTGTTCACCACTCTGTTCGGCGGCGGCGAGGCCGAGCTGAAGCTGATCGAAAGCGACGACCCGCTCGAGGCCGGCCTCGAAATCATCGCCAAGCCGCCGGGCAAGAAGCCGCAATCGCTGTCGCTGCTGTCGGGCGGCGAGCAGGCGCTGACCGCGATGGCGCTGATCTTCGCGGTGTTCCTCACCAACCCGTCGCCGATCTGCGTGCTGGACGAAGTCGACGCGCCGCTCGACGACCACAACGTCGAACGGTTCTGCGACCTCTTGAACGAGATGACCGCGACCACCGAGACGCGTTTCATCATCATCACGCATAATCCGATCACGATGGCGCGGATGAACCGGCTGTTCGGCGTCACCATGGCCGAGCGCGGCGTGTCGCAGCTCGTCTCCGTCGACCTCGAAGGCGCCGTCGGGATTTTGGACCAGAACGTGGCATGATCTCACCCTCCCCTCTCAGGGGTGAGGCGATCGTCGATGGAATATCTTGGTCTCTTGCACCTGGCCCTCTTCACCCTCCCCTTGAGGGGGAGGGTAAGCCATGATCCCCCCGTCCCTCCCCGCTGCATTGAAGGCCGCGCTGGAGCAGCATTCGCACGGGCTGTCGCGCGGCGATGCGGCGGCGCGGGCGGGCGCGATCTCGCAGACCTATCGGGACGGCGGAAACTCGTCGCCGATCAAGACGGAGACCGATGCGCTGGCCTATGCGGGCGCGCGGATGCCGGCGACCTATGCGGCGGTCGCGGCAAGCCTGAATGCGCTGCTGGAATTCCGCCCGGACTTCGCCCCGGCGACGCTGCTCGACGTCGGCGCCGGACCCGGCACCGCAAGCTGGGCGGCGGCGCAGGCCTTCGACACGCTGCAAGCCTTCACCCTGCTCGACGCCAACCGCGCGCTGCGCGATCTGGCGCTGACGCTGGCGCAGGGCAGCCGCATCGCGGCGATGAACTACCAGCTCGGTGATGCGCGCAAGTTGCTGAGCGATGCGCCGGAGGCGGCGCTGGTGATCGCGAGCTACGTCATCAACGAGCTGGGCGAAGCCGAGCGCGACCGTTTCGCTGACGCACTGTGGCGCAAGACCACCGACACGCTGCTGATCGTCGAGCCCGGCACGCCGGCCGGCTACGCCCGCGTCCTCGCGCTTCGTAGCCGGCTGATCGCGCAGGGCGCGCAGGTGATCGCGCCGTGCCCGCACGAGCACGCCTGTCCGCTGCAGGCGCCGGACTGGTGCCATTTCGTGCAGCGGCTGCCGCGCTCGCGGCTGCATCAGCAGCTCAAGGGCGCCGAGGTCCCCTACGAGGACGAAAAGTTCATCTATCTGGCGCTGACCCGCGCGCCGTTGCCGCCGCGGCCGTCGCGGGTGCTGGCGCAGCCGGAGCTGACCAAGGCCGCGATCACCGCGAAACTCTGCACGCCGCAGGGCCTGGTCCACGCCGCAGCGCCCCGCCGCGACAAGCCGGCCTATGCGCAATTCCGCCGGCTGAGTTGGGGCGACACGGTCTGGCGCACCCCCGCGCGCGACTAGAACTTTTCCGAAAGCTGGCCTCGACGTTTCGGGATCATGGAGTCATCCCCAACGCCGCGCGTGAGGACGGAGCTTTCGCGTCCGAGCGCAAGGCCCGCCGAATCTCGCAGCCGCACAATGGTCACGCATGTCGATCCCGCGCCGGACGCCCCCCGCAGGAACTGCGCGCGGAGCGACGCGTTGGCGCCTCGTCGAAGGAGGCGATTATCATGCGCGCGAAGAAGCCGTCGACCCGGCCCCGAAAACTGTCGCCGAAAGCGATCACGCGCATGATTGCGCTGGCCAGCCACGCAACCATCGGGGTCGCCGTCGGCCTTGGCTTCGCCTTCATCGCGACGCGGTCCGAGGTCTTCGGCATCCGTCGTGCGCTGGCGACCCTCGACCCGTCGGGCTTTCGCGCGTTCGATTTCGCCGTCACCTCTGCACTCGCCTTCGGCATCGTCGCGACGATCACCGGGATCGCGCTGACATTCGGGGAAGACGATTAGAGCGTTTTCGAGCGAAGTGGAAACCGGTTCGCGTGAAGAAAACGCGCCGAAAACCTCGCGCCTGATACTCGCGCGGACAATGACGCGCTCAGGCGCGCGAGCCACCGCGCCACCACTTCCGGATGCGCTGCAACATCGTGAGCTGCGCGTCGGGCTCAAGCTCACCGGGCTGCTCCAACGCCAGCGACGGCGCGTCGGCGAGTTCGGCGATCGGACCATCGTCAATCGGCGCCGTTCGGCGCGCCGCAGGCGGCGACGGGACGATGACCGGCGGCGTCGCCTCGTTCGGTCGCGGTGAAAGCGGCTGCCCCATGCCGGCCGCGGCTTCGAGCACCAGCGGGCCGACATTGGCGAGAAAGGCCCGCTCATTGGCGCGCGTCAGCCGCTCGATTGCCTGATCCAGCGGCAGCCAGTCGACCGCGCGGATGTCTTTCATCAACGGATGAGTCTGCTCCGGCGCGGCCTCCATCCGCCAGAAGTGCACGACCTTGGAACGGCCGCCGGAGTCATAGGCGAGCGTGCCGATGAATTCGTGGACCTCGACCAGATGCCCGGTTTCTTCGAGCACCTCGCGCTCGGCGGCGTCGCGCGGCGTCTCGCCGTCGTCGAGCTTGCCCTTCGGCAGCACCCAGTCGTTGCGCTTGCGCATACGGACGACGGCGAACAAAGGATCGCCGCCGCGTCGCAAAACGATACCGCCTGCTGCCAGCACGGGTGCCCGCAAGATCACACCTCTGGATCGCTGAATGAAACCGCGCACCGGCATTATAGGCCGTGCGTCAGGAGAGCGCGAGACACCGCAGCGACCGCAGCATCACGGCGCCGGCGGCGGCGAAACCTCCGGATAGCCGCGGTCCGGCGCGATCACGCAGCGATACACCCGCTTGTGAGCGCTCGCCCATTGCTCGACGATCCGGCCGCAATTGGTGCATTGCAGCCGGCCCGGCTCGCCGTCGAGCGTCTCGGATTCGGCGCACCGATAGACCGCGCCGCATTCGCACTGAACCTCGGTCAAAATCATAGCTGCATCCTCGATCAGGTTGTTCCGCAACGCGGGACATGGCGCTGTCATACGACGCCAAGCTGACGCTGCGATGTCACAGCGGCCATGATGGACGCCGCAGCTCCTGGGTTGTCATCCGCAGGTTCGGACTGGCGGTATGCGCGCCCGCCGGGATAATCTGTCCGAGGCGCAAGCAGAGAGCCTGCGCCAGGCAGATCGCGGACGCACCGCGGCGCCATCAGGACAACGAGGAAACGCGCATGAAGTTCTGGGCCAATTCCGGAATCGGTGGACCGCTGCGCCGCGAAACCCATTATGGCGACCGGACGATGCTGTGCTTTGCCGATCGCCCGCCGACGCTGGCGGCGATGTTCGACGATCTCGTCGCGCGGTTCGGCGAACGCCCCGCGATCGTCGACGATCGCACGCTCAGCTATCGCGAGCTCGACGCGCAGATGCGCCGGATCGCGGCGTCGCTGACCGGGCTCGGCGTCGCGCGCGGCGATCGCGTCGCGCTGTTTCTCGGCAATTGCTGGGAATTTCTCGCCTGTACGCTCGCCTGCAACCGGATCGGCGCGCTGCTGGTGCCGATCGGAACGCGGCAGCGCCGCGCCGAGCTGGAATTCCTGCTGAACAACAGCGGCGCCAAGGTGCTGGTGTTCGAAGCCGACCTCGCCGATCAGATTCCGGCGTCGGTGGAGGCGCCGACGCTGCTGCATCGCTTCGCCGCGCATGGCGACGCCCCACGCGATGCGGATGGCGCGCGGCCGTTCGACGATCTGCTCGCGGCCTCGCCCGCGGACGCGCCGATCACCGCGATGCACGAGGATGATACTGCGGTGATCCTCTACACCTCCGGCACCACCGGAAAACCCAAAGGCGCCGAGCTGACGCATCTCAGCATCCTGCACTCGGCTTACGCCTTCGCGCGCGCGCATGAACTCACCGAGCACGACCGCGGCCTTGTCGCGGTGCCGCTGTCGCACGTCACCGGTCTCGTCGGCGTGTCGTATGCGACGCTCGCGGCCGGCGGCTGCGTCGTGCTGATGCGGCAGGCCTACAAGACCGCGGATTTTCTAGCGCTCGCGAGCCGCGAGCGGATCACCTATTCGATCCTGGTGCCGGCGATCTACACGTTGGCGGCGATGTCTCCGGAGTTCGAGCGCTACGATCTCTCGGCGTGGCGGATCGGCTGCTTCGGCGGCGCGCCGATGCCGGTGCCGACCATCGAGATGCTGGCGAAGCGGTTGCCGAATCTGCAACTGCGCAATGCCTATGGGGCGACCGAGACGACTTCGCCGACCACGATCATGCCGCAGGCCTGTTGGCGCGATCACATGGACAGCGTCGGGCAGGTGGTCCCCTACGCGCAGGTGCGCGTGATGGACGCCGACGACAACGAGGTCGCGCCCGGCGAGCCCGGTGAGTTGCTGATTTCAGGCCCGATGGTGGTGCCGCGCTATTGGCAGCGGCCGGACGCCAACGCCAAGGAATTCGTGGACGGTTACTGGCGCAGCGGCGATATCGGCTCGATCGATGCCGAGGGCTTCGTCCGCGTGTTCGACCGCAAGAAGGACATGATCAACCGCGGCGGTTTCAAGATCTTCTCGGCCGAGGTCGAAAACGTGATCTGCGGCATCGAGGGCGTGCTGGAGACCGCGATCATCGGCACGCCCGATCCGGTGCTCGGCGAACGCGTTAACGCGATCGTGGTGACCAGCCAGAAGACCACGCTGACCGATCGCGACGTCGCCGCGTATTGCGCGGCGCGGATGTCGGACTACAAGGTGCCGGAAAGCATCATCATCCGCTCGGAACCCCTGCCGCGCAACGCCAACGGCAAGATTCAGAAGACCGTGCTGCGCGAGACGATTGCGGAGCGGGCGGCGAGCTACCATCCAGCGTGAATCTTATCAGCAGGCTTGTTGCGCAATGAAGTCGCCGCCGGCCGCTGCGCAACCTCTCCCGCTTGCGGGGGAGGTCGACGCGCGGAGCGCGGCGGGTGGGGGAAGGGCTCTCCGCGAATCGGAGCGTCAGTGCTCGGCTCGCCCTCGCCCCAACCCTCTCCCGCAAGCGGGAGAGGGAGCAGGCCGTGCCCGGCGCAGCTTGTCCCTCAATTAGTTAGTTTGTTGTTCCCGCCTGATCCGCACCTGCACATCGCGCGGCTTCGCCATGTAGGGCGACGACGTCACCAGCACCTGCGCGCCGGCCTGCGCATAGGCCGCGGCATTGCTCGCATTGACGCCGCCGGCGGCCGCGATCACCGGGCGGTGCGGACCCGTTGCGAGACGCTGCGCCAGCGTCGCGACGTCGGCGGGCGCGAATTTTTCGAGCTGCACGACGTCGAAGCCGGCTTCGGCGGCCGCCAGCGCCGCCTCGATCGACGATACTTCAGTCACCAGCTTCTTCTCCGGCGCGGCGCGACGCAACCGCTCGACCGTCGCCGCCAGCGGCTCGTCGAGAAAGCCGCGATGCTCGGCGAACACCAGAATGGTTTCCGACAGACCGAGCCGGTGCATCACTGCGCCGCCGGACTTCACTGCGGCGACCGCGAAGCGTTTGGTGCCTGGCGTGTTCTTGCGGGTGCACGCCACCGCGATGTGCGGCGACACCGCGCGCGCGGCGTCGACGATCTCGCGCGTCGCGGTCGCAACCCCGGACCAGATCTCGATCAGCGTCTGCGCCACCTTCCAGCCGCGCAGCAGGCCCGACGCCCCGCCCCGCGCTGTGAGGATCGGCGCACCGGGCGCGAGCCGGCTTCCCGACATCGCCATCCGTTCGACCTCGCATCCGCATAGTCCGAGGATCGCCGCCGCGTCCTCCACCAGCGCCAGCACCATCGGGTCGCGCGCCGTGAACTCCATCACGCCGGCCTGCGCGCCGATGCCGAGCGCCTCGGTGGTCAGATCGCCATGCGGGACGTCATCATCGAGCAGACGCTCCAGTTCGGTCGTTGTCGCAGCAGGCATCCGGACGTCCTTCAGGATTGGCATTCTTCAGGCTTGGCATTTGGCGGAAGGTCCCCAACCGGGAACATCCTTGGAAGCATCGTTATGTCCACGACTATACAACGCTGTCGGGTTTACAACTGCGGTACCTTGACGCCGCCAGCGGAATAAAACGCGACGAATCAATGTCCTCGCTCATCGCGCGGCCGGCGGCAGGGTCGGCACGAGGATTGCTGAGCTGCTATCAGGCGCCGAACCGCCGATCGAAGGATGCAGGCCATGACACAAACCAATGCCGAGGCAGACGCCCCCCGCATCGCCGCGATCCTGTATCGCGCCGATGACGACGTCGACAGCCTGCTCGCGGATTTCGCCGTTGCGCGGCTGCGCGCCGGCGACCGGCTCGGCGGCATCGTGCAGCGAAACATCAAGGACGCCGCCGGGCGCAGGATCGACATGCAGTTGATCGACCTGATGACCGGGCAGGCGATCGGCATTTCGCAGACGCTCGGCGGCAGCGCAGGGTCGTGCAAGCTCGACGCCGCCGGGCTGGCGGAGTCGGCGCAAGCGGTGACCCGCGCCATCGCCGGCGGCGTCGCGCTCGTCGTCATCAACAAATTCTCCAAGCAGGAAGCAACCGGCAGAGGGCTGCGCAGCGAGTTCGCCGACACGATCGTCGCCGGCCGTCCGCTGCTCACCGCGGTCCCCGAGAAATGCGCCGAGGCATGGCGCGACTTCATCGGCGATCAGGCCACGGAGCTGCCCTGCACGCGCGACGCCGTCGAGGCATGGTGGCGCGACGCCGCGGCCCACGAGAGCGACCCGCGCGCGAATGAACGCCGAACACTGGCCGGCGATAATCGGCTGACGGCGAAGGAGCGGTGATGGCGAAGGTGGTATTCTACGAGAAGCCCGGCTGCGTCGGCAATACACGTCAGAAGGCGCTGCTGATCGCATCCGGCCACGAGCTGGACGTTCGCAATCTCCTGACTGAACCCTGGACGCCGGCGGAGCTGCGGCCGTTCTTCGGCGAAAAGCCTCTGGCCGCATGGTTCAACCAGTCCTCCCCCAGGATCAAAGCCGGAGCGATCGATCTTGCCGCCCTCACGGAGAATTCGGCCCTGGCGATGATGATCGAAGATCCGCTCCTGATCCGCCGACCGCTAATGCAGGCCGGCGATCGCCGCGAATCCGGCTTCGATCAGACGCTCGTCGATGCCTGGATCGGCCTTCGCCCAACCGAGACGCCCCTCACCGATCGCTGCGCGATGGAGTAGTTCCCGTTCCGCGATCAACCTCTATCGCGGCTTCCAGCCGATCAAATCGATCAGCGCCGACATCCCGACATGGCCGCTGCCTTCGGCGATCTCGCTGTCGTGCTCGCGGATGCTGAGATTGTCGAAATCGCCGAACGCGGCTTCGAGCGTTTCATGGGTGTAGAGATTGTCGGCGCGGCTCGGGCCGCCGGTCTTGTAGAACAGTTGCTTCGGCCGGTAACCCTCGATCAGCAGCAGCCCGCCCGGCTTCAAGGCGTCGCGGATCGCCTGGAAGATCCGCGGGCGCTGCTCGGCTTCGACGAACTGGAAGAAGATCCCGGCGATCATATCGAAGTCGCCCGGCCAGTCCCACGTCAGAAGATCGGCGGTCTGCGTCGCGATCGTGACGCCGCGTGCGGCGGCGAGCCGCTGCGCCTTGTCCTGCGCGGCCGGCGAAAAATCCACCGACAGCACCGACAAGCCGCATTCGGCCAGAAACACGCCGTTGCGTCCCTCGCCATCGGCGATCGACAGCGCCCGCCCCTGTTTAGGCAGCAGATCGCGGCACGACGCCAGAAACGCGTTCGGCGCGGTGCCGAACACATAGTCCTCGACCGCGAACCGGCCTTCCCAGCGGTTGAATTCGTTCGATGCCATCACGTCCCGACTTTCCCTGCGCAAGCGCAGCACTATGCCGCCCTGCGCGCGCCACGAGCTTGGCCGCGCCAGAGGTTCGGCGCAATCCCCGATCCGTCGATGACAGCGATCGGAGGCCGCCGCGGTGACATCGTCACAGACGCTCGTGCGCCGCCGTGCGAGCGGGGGGCGCAGAGGCGGAAACCGCCGACGCCGACAGGAACGCCAGCGATGACCAACATCACCATCATCGGATCGGGCTTCGCCGCGCTCACCGCCGCCCGCGCGCTGCGCAAGCGCAAGGTCGATGCGACCATCACCATGATCTCGCCGCGGCGCGAGCTGCATTTTCTGCCGAGCACGATCTGGATTCCGGCCGGCATCCGCAGCGGCGCGCGGCTGAAAGTGCAGCTGGCGCACTTCTTCGCCAAGCACCGGATCGACTTCGTCGAGGCCTCGGTGACCGGACTGAAACACGGCGGCCGCGTCGTCGAGACCGATCATGGCGACTATTCGAACGATCATCTGATTATCGCCTGCGGTGCCCGCTTCATCCGCAAGCTGCAGGGCATCGAACACGCGCTGATCCCGTGCGAGGGCATCGCGGTCGGCGAGGAGATCGGCCGACGGCTCGACGCGATGAAGGGCGGCACCATCGCGGTCGGGTTTTCCACCAATCCGGAGGAGCCCGGCGCGATGCGCGGCGGGCCGATGTTCGAATTCCTGTTCATCATCGATACGCTGCTGCGCCAGCGCGGCAAACGGCCGGGCTTCCAGATCGTGTTCTTCAGCCCGTCGCCGCGGCCCGGCGCGCGGCTCGGCCAACGCGCGGTCGACGGCCTGCTGCAGGAGATGAAGGATCGCGGCATCGTCACGCAGCTCGGCCGCAAGATCCTGCGCATCGAGGAGCGCAAGGTGGTGCTGGAAGGCGGCGAGATCGACGCGGATCTGATCCTGTTCATGCCGGGCCTGACCGGCCCGGCCTGGCTCGCGAACACCGAACTGCCGCTGTCGCCGGGCGGGATGATCAAGGCCGACGAATGCTGCCGGGTCGAAGGCCTACCCAATGTCTGGGTCGCCGGCGATGCCGGATCGTTTCCGGGGCCGGACTGGATGCCGAAGCAGGCGCATCAGGCCGATCTGCAGGCACTGGCGGTGGCGGCGAATATTGCTGCGGTCGAGACCGGCGCCGAACCGTCCACGCGGTTCAAGCCGGAGCTGGTGTGCATCGTCGACACGCTGGATTCCGGGATGCTGGTGTTCCGAAATGAAAAGTTCAACTTCGTCGGGCCGAAGATGAAGCTTTTTCACTGGCTGAAGCGGCTGTTCGAACGGCACTATCTGACGACGTTCCGCTGATGCAGCCTACCGGGAGCCGATGATGAGTGTGAGGACGATATCGCCGACCGAGGCGCAACGGATGCTGGGCGACGGCGCGGTACTGGTCGATATCCGGGAGCAAGGTGAAATCGGGCGCGAGCAGATCGACGGCGCGATCGCGATGCCGCTCTCCAGCTTCAAGCAGGGCGACCTGAGCAACGCGCGCGGCCGCAAGGCGATCTTCTTCTGCCATTCCGGTGGCCGGACGCGGATGTATGCCGGCCAGATCGCCGCCAAGGCGAACGGTGTCTGCGAGCCCTATGTGCTCGGCGGCGGCATTCTGGCGTGGCGCAAAGCCGGCTTCGACACCGTGAAGGGGCCGCAGCCGCCGAGCCTGTTGAAGCGGTTGTTCGGCGGCAAAGCGGACTGATCGTTGCCGCGAGCTACCGCCGCGCCGCCGTCTTCTTTGCCACCCTCGATGTCGCCGGCCGCAGCGCCGTCACCTTGGCTTTTCCGCGCGGCTTGGCGCAGAAGATCGCGTGCAGTGCGAGAATGATACTGCGGACTTCCTCGCTGGCGAGCGAATAGAACACCTGCTGGCCGTCGCGGCGAGGCTGCACCAGCCGTTCGCTGCGCAGCCGCGCGAGTTGCTGCGACACCGTCGGCTGCCGTTCGTCGAGCAGCACCGCCAGTTCGGAGACCGACTTCTCGCCCTCGGCGAGCTGACACAACATCACCAGCCGCGACACGTTCGACAGCGTCTTGAGAAATTCGCTGGCGACCAGCGCGTGCTTGCGCAAGTCGCTGGTATCGACGCGCGCCGGCCCATCAGTCGATGGTTTCCGGGCTCGCTTGGGCACGGACATCAGATTGCCTCTTGTACGATAGGGGGCGACCAGAAAACCTTCAGGGAAGTCGAGCCCGGGAGACCCCTTGGAAAATGGGCGGGAGCAGGATAATCGAACGATCAAATCCGTTGTTGCAACACAATATCAACTGAGCAAGCCTGTTGTTGCGGCACCCTGGCGCATCAACATGCGCCAATGTTCTTCGGAATCGACCGATCGGCCCCGCACGCGCGAGCATACATGCAAAATCCGGAAAGTCGCTTTTATCGATCGCACGGGCTGCGGCTTCATTACGCCGACTGGGGCAATGACACCGCGCCGCCATTGCTGCTGATCCATGGCGGCGCCGATCACGGCCGGAGCTGGGACCATCTCGCGCGATCGCTGCGGCCGGACTTCCACGTCGTCGCGCCCGATCTGCGCGGCCACGGCGATTCCGACTGGACGCTCGGCGGCAGCTACAGCCTGCCGGAATATATTTACGACCTGACCCGTCTGCCGGCGTTCGAGGGCCGCGGGCCGATCACCGTGATCGGCCATTCGATGGGCGGCATGGTCGGGCTGATCTATGCCGGCACGTTCCCGGAGAAGGTCGCCAGGCTGGTCGTGCTCGATGGCGTCACGGTGCTGCCGAATGCGACGAAGGCGCCGGCGCACGAACGCACGCGCAAATGGATCGGCCAGCTCGACGCGCTGGAGCAACGCGAGCCGCGCCGCTATCGCGACATCGAGGAGGCGGCGGCGCAGATGCAGGCGCATAACAAGCGGCTGACGCCGGAGCTGGCGCTGCATCTCGCCACCCATGGCGTGAAGCAGAACGAGGACGGCAGTTACTCCTGGAAGTTCGATCCGTATCAGCGGGTGATGGCGCCGCACCGGCTGTGGCCGGACGATCACGTCACGCTGTGGGCGCGGATCGCCTGCCCGACGCTGCTGCTGTTCGCCGGCGAGAGCTTCCTCGGCGATGCGGCCAGCGCCGGCATCGCCGATCACTTCCAGCAGGCGCGCGTCGAGACCGTCGCCGACGCCGGCCACTGGCTGCAGCACGACAGACCGGACGAAGTGCTGCGACTGATCCGGGAATTTCTGCTCGGGTGAGAGGCGGGGCCAGTCGGAACTAATCCGTCCCCTTGTTCCCACTCCACAACCCGAATCGCCATCCTTCGAGGCTTGCTGCGCTCGCACCCCGGATCAAGTCGGGGGCAGGCTCTCAGGATGACGGCCCGGGCAAGTGGCCAGGAGTCACCACAGCAGGAACATCAGCCCCCTCACCCCGCCGCCAGCGTCAGCGTGAACGCCGCGCCGCCGCCGGGACGGTTACTTGCGGCGAGCGTGCCGCCGTGCTCGCGGGCGATGCCGTAGCTGATCCACAGGCCGAGACCGGTGCCCTCGCCGACCGGCTTGGTGGTGAAGAACGGCTCGAAGATCTTGTCGATCAACCCGTACGCCAGACCCGGGCCGTTGTCGGCGACCGCGATCACCACGTCGCTGCCCTGCCGCCGCGCGGAGATGTCGATCCGCGGCTCGGACTGGCCGCGCACCGCATCGATCGCGTTGTCGACCAGGTTCACGACGATCTGGTGGAACTGGCCCTCATTGCCGATGATCGCGACATCCGGCGCGATGTCGAATGCGAGTTCGACATGGCCCGGCTTGGCGCGCGCCGCCCAGCGCGCCGCGGTGCGCACCACGCGATCGACGTCGACGCGCTGGATATCACCGCTTTTCGGGAAGCTCAGTCGGCGCAGATTCTTGACCACGTCGGAGACGCGCATCGCGCCCTCCAGCGTGCCCTCGATCAGCGAGGCGTAGTCGGCGAGCAGTGCGTCGATCTTCAGCTCGCGCCGCAGCGCCTCGACCTCGGCCGGATCGGCGCCGCAATGGATCGCCTGCAGATAGGCGGCCATCCGCTCGCGGTAGCGCTGCAGCGTGTGGATGTTGCCGTAGATGAAGCTGATCGGATTGTTGAGTTCGTGGGCGACGCCGGCGACGAGGCGGCCGAGGCTCGCCATCTTCTCCTGCTCGACAAGCTGGCGCTGCGCCCGCTGCAACTCGCTATGCGCGGTGTGCAGCGCCTCATAGGCGCGGCGCAGCTCGCCGATCGGCCGGCCGGTCAGCACGGTGCCGACGCGGCGCGCGGCCTGATCGGCCCGCGTCGCGCCATTGATGGCGTAGAGATCCGACAGGCCGCGCGCGGTGACGAAGCGCACTTCCAGCGCGATCAGATCCGAGGGCGAATGCGCGCGTAGCAGATCCTCGATCCGCGCGCGATCGGAGGGATCGACCAGTTCGCCGAGCGGATGCTCGACCAGAGCATCGGCGGACGCACCGAGCAGCCGCATGGCAGCCGGATTGACCTGCAGGATGATTCCGTTGCGGTCGCAGACGATCAGGATGTCGGAGACCGACTCGATGACGCTGGAGATGAAGGCCTGCGCCTCCTCCAGCGCGGTGTTCTTCTCTTCGAGGTCGGTCTCGTAGCGCAGCAGGTCGGCATAGACCTCGTCCATCTTGCGGATGACTTCGATCCACGCGGCCTCCTGGTCGCCCTCGAACGGCGACGGCAGCGGCGAGCCGACACGGTCGATCAGGCTCTCGCCGCGGTCTCCGCGATCAGACCTCATCGCTGAGGCCCTTACGCAGATCATAGCGGCCGAGCTTGTTGCGCAGGCCGACTCGCGACAGGCCGAGTTCGCCCGCGACCCGGCTGATATTGCCGCCGTGGCGATCCAGCGCCTCGACGATCATGTGTCGCTCCAGCGCCTCGATATTGGTTTTCAGCGACGCGCTGCTGTGATGCACGGACTGCAGCTGGATCGGCTCGCCGCCCTGCCGGATCCGCGCCGACAGATCGGCCTCTTGCAGCCAGCCGTCGTCGGTCAGCACCACCATACGCTGGATCTCGTTCTGCAGCTCGCGGACATTGCCCGGCCAATCATAGCGCCGCATCCGGGCCAGCGCTCCCGGCGAGATGCCCTCGATGGCGCGGCCGTAGGATTTCGTGACATCGGCGAGCACCTTGGCGGCAATCAATGGCACGTCCATCGGCCGTTCGCGCAGCGGCGGCATGTGCAGCGGGAACGCCGCCAGCCGATAGAACAGATCGCGCCGGAATCGGCCGGCGCGAACTTCGGCCTCGAGGTCGCGATTGGTGGCGGCGACGATTCGGACGTCGACCTTGCGCACGCGCTGCGCCCCGAGCGGGCGGATCTCGCTCTCCTGCAAGACCCGCAGCAGCTTGACCTGAAACGCCGGCGAGGTCTCGCCGATCTCGTCGAGGAAGATCGTGCCGCCGTCTGCGACCTCGAACAGCCCGACGCGATCCTGATAGGCGCCGGTGAACGCGCCCTTCTTGCAGCCGAACAATTCGCTTTCCAGCAACTCGTCCGGCAGCGCGCCGCAATTTTCGACCACGAACGCCTTGCCGGAACGCGCCGAGCCGTAGTGGATCGCCCGCGCCAGCAATTCCTTGCCGGTGCCGGACTCGCCGGTGATCAGCACCGAAATATCGAACTCGGCGGCGCGCTTGCCGAGCGCGATCACGTCGCCCAGGGGGCTATCCGGCGCGTGCACGATGCGGTCGAAATCGTACAGCTTGCGCGCCACGCCGCGCTTCTCGGTGACGACGCGCTGCACCCGCTCCGGCGTCAGCTTGACGTCGATGCTGGCGGTCTCGGTTTCCTTCTGCAGCCGGAACAGCTCCACCGCGCCGCGCACGGTGGCGAGCAATTTGTCCGGGTGCCACGGCTTGGCGATGTACTGATAGATCCCGGCCTCGTTGATGCCGGCGATGATGTCTTCGCTGTCCGAATAGCCGGAGATGATCATCCGCACCGGATCGGGCCAGGTCTCGCGGACGTGCTTGAGAAAATCGACCCCGGTCTCGTATTGCATCCGCTGATCGCACAGGATGGCGTGCACGATCTCGCTTTCCAGCACGCGCCGCGCCTCAGTGGCGTCGCGCGCGCAGATCACTTCGAATTCGTCGCTCAGCACCCGCTTCAGCGATTCCAGCGAGCGGATCTCGTCATCGACCACCAGGACTGTCGCTTGTCCACTCATCGCTGTTGTTCCATCACGCAACGATCCGGCAAAAATCCATTCAACAAATTCGCGGCAATTGCTCGCCCGACAGCCAGTCGACGATCCGCCCGCCGCCGAATGACGTGGTCATCTGCACGAAGTGATGATCGTCGGCGATCACCTCGCCGATGATCGCGGCATCACGCCCGAGCGGATGTGCGCGCATCGCCGCGAGGACGGTGTCCGCCGCCTCGGATGCGACGATGGCGATCAGCTTGCCTTCATTGGCGACGTAGAGCGGATCGAGACCGAGCAACTCGCAGGCCGCCGCGACCTCGGGTCGGATCGGCACCGCATCCTCGTCGAGCCGGAAGCCGACCGCCGATTGCTGCGCCAATTCGTTCAACGTTGCCGCGAGCCCGCCGCGGGTCGGATCGCGCATCACCCGCAACGCCTGCGGCGCGGCCGCGACCATCGCGGCGACCAATTCATGCAGCGCGGCCGAATCCGACACGATCGACGTTTCGAAGGCGAGGTTCCGCCGCTGCGACATCACCGCGACGCCGTGGTCGCCGATGAAGCCGGAGAGAAGGACTTTGTCGCCGGGCCGCGCCTGTTCGGACGACAGCACCAGTTCTGCCGGCACAACGCCGACGCCCGTGGTGGTGATGAACACGCCGTCGGCCTTGCCGCGTTCGACCACCTTGGTGTCGCCGGTGACGATCGGCACGCCGGCGTCGCGCGACGCCGCACCCATGCTGTCGGCGATGCGCTTCAGATCGGCGAGTGGAAAGCCCTCCTCGATGATGAAGCCGGCGGACAGATACAGCGGCCTGGCCCCGGCCATCGCGACGTCGTTGATGGTGCCGTGCACCGCCAGCGAGCCGATGTCGCCGCCGGGAAAGAACAGCGGCGACACCACATAGCCGTCGGTGGTCATCACCATCCGTCCGCCGACGACATCGAACGCCGCCTGATCGTTGCCGCGGCGCAGCAGATCATTGTCGAACGCCTCATGGAAGATTTCGCCGATCAGATGCGCCATCGCGCGGCCGCCGGCGCCGTGCGACAGGTCGACCCGACCGTTTTTGATATCGAGCTTGCGCCTGCGGGTGCGGTCGCTCATGCCACCGCCCTCCGCGCATGGTCGCGGAAACGTCCATAGGTCCAGTGCGCCGCGCAGGCGCCTTCCGATGACACCATGCACGAGCCCATCGGCGTCTCCGGCGTGCACAGCGTGCCGAACAGCTTGCAATCGGTCGGCCGCTTGATGCCGCGCAGGATGGCGCCGCATTCGCACGCCGGATTGTCGGCGGCGGAGATTTCCGGCATTGCGAAGCGACGCTCGGCGTCGAACCCCGCATAGGCCTCGCGCAGCCGCAGCCCGCTCGCCGGCACCGCGCCGAAGCCGCGCCATTCGAAACTCTCGCGCAGTTCGAACACCTCGGCGACCTCCGCCTGCGCGATCCGGTTGCCCTGCGGCGACACCGCGCGGATGTACTGGTTCTCGACAGCGTGGCGGCCGTCATTGACCTGCCGGATCAGCATCAGGATCGCCTGCATCACGTCGAGCGGCTCGAAACCCGCGACCACCACCGGCTTTTCGAAGTCGCGGGCGAATTCGGCGAAGGCGTCCGAGCCGATCACCGCGCTGACATGGGCCGGGCCGATGAAGCCGTCGAGCTTCGGCCCTTCCACTCCGTCGAGATCGGGATGTTCGAGAATGCCGCGGATCGCCGGCGGGGTCAGCACGTGGTTGCAGAACACGGTGAAGTTCGTGAGGCGCCGGGCGCACGCCAGCTTGACCGCGAGCGCGGTCGGCGGCGTCGTGGTCTCGAAGCCGATCGCGAAGAACACCACCTGGCGCTCCGGCTCGGCCTGCGCGATCGCGATCGCATCGAGCGTCGAATACACCATGCGGATGTCGGCGCCGGCGGCCTTGGCGCGTAGCAGCGACGCGCCGTGCGAGCCCGGCACCCGCATCAGATCGCCATAAGTACACAGCGTCACCTCGGGCCGCTGCGCAAGGCGGATCGCCATGTCGATGCGGCCGATCGGCAGCACGCAGACCGGACAGCCCGGCCCGTGCACCATGCGGACGTTGCCGGGGAGCAGATCCTCCAGCCCGTAGCGCGAGATCGCATGGGTATGGCCGCCGCAGAACTCCATGAAGTGATACAGCCGCGCCGGATCGGCCGCCGCCGCGATCGCCGCGGCAATACTGCGGGCAATCTTGCCGTCGCGATACTCATCCATGTATTTCATGGCGCGGCCTCCGTCGCGATCTGGCCCATCTCGGCAAGCAGCGCGAGCGTGCGCTGCGCCTCCTCGGGATCGATCCGCGTCAGCGCGAAACCGACATGGACGATGACGTAGTCGCCGACCGTGATCGGCGCGACCAGCGCGACCGAGACGACCTTGATGACGCCGTCGAGCGACACCCGCGCCATCTGGTCGGGCAACAGCTCGATCACTTCGGCGGGAATGGCGAGGCACATGGGCGCTCCTCCTCTGTGTCGTTCATGATCGCCTGTCCGGCGATCCAGGCCTGGCCGAGGCTGAGGCCGCCGTCATTCGGCGGCAATTGCCGCGCCGGCAGCGGCGTCAGCCCGCACGCGCGCAACCGCGCTGCGAGATCGGCGCTGAGAACGCGGTTGAGGAAGCAACCACCGCCGAGCGCGATCGTGGTGAGGCCGGTTCGCGCCGACGCTTGTGCGATCCAATCCGCCAGCGCCGCCGCCAGCGTGCCATGGAACAGTTCGGCGCCGGCGACAGGAGCGAGGCCGGGCGTCGCGAGATGGCGCAACAGCGGCGATAGATCGAGCGCATCGCGTTCGATGCGCCAGCCATCGATCAGCACGCGCGGCGTTTGCACCAGCGCCTCGAGCTGCATCGCGGCCTGGCCTTCGTAGGCCTGAACCGAACAGACGCCGAGCAACCCGGCGGCGGCGTCGAACAAGCGGCCGGCGCTGGTGGTGACGGCGCAGCCATGATTGGCCAGCATCGCGGCCAGCGCCGGCGCGCGCGGCTGATCGGGAAAACGCGCGGTGATCGTCTCGCTTTGTCCGATCGCGGCCAGCGCCGCCGCCGCCATCCGCCACGGCTCACGCGCGGCGGCGTCGCCGCCCGGCAGCGCCAGCGCCGCGAGATGGCCGAGCCGGGTGACGTGCGCGCCGTCGACGCGCAGTAACTCGCCGCCCCAATTGCCACCGTCGCTGCCCTGGCCGTGACCGTCGAGCACGAGGCCGAGCAGCGGCGCATCGACGCCGTGCTCGGCCGCGATCGATCCGACATGGGCGTGATGATGCTGCACGGCGATCAGCCGCAACCCGAGGCTTTCGGCAAAGCGGGTCGAGGCGAAGTCGGCGTGTAGATCATGCGCCACCGCGACCGGCGCGACCCCGACCAGCCGGGTCAGATGCGCGATCGTCTGTTCGAAGAAACGCACGGTGTCGGCGGTGGCGAGATCGCCGACATGCTGCGACACGAACGCCTCGCGGCCGCGCGTCAGCGTGATCGTATTTTTCAAGGAACCGCCGACGGCCAGTACCGGCGGGATTTCGCGCGGCAGCCGGATCGGCCGCGGCGCGAAGCCGCGGGCGCGGCGGATGAAGGCCGGCCCGCCGTCGCTGATCGCCATCACGCTGTCGTCGGCGCGCACCACGATGTCCCGATCATGGCTGACGATCAGGTCGGCGATGCCGCCGAGCTTGCGTTCGGCATCGTCGATCACGATCGGATCGCTGCCAAGATTGGCGCTGGTCGCGACCAGCACGAGGTCCACCGGCGCGCGCTGCCAGGCACGGCCCTGCGGCGATCCGGCCGCGGCGTGGAACAGCAGATGATGCAACGGCGTGTAGGGCAGCATCACGCCGACATGGCGCAGGCCCGGCGCCACCGACGGCACCAGCGCGCCGCGATCTTGCATCAGCACGATCGGCCGCTCGACCGAACGCAGCAGCGCCCGCTCGGCTGCGTCGGCGGCGACGACGCGATCGAGCGAGGCCTCGGACGCGACCATCACCGCGAACGGCTTGGCGTCGCGGCGCTTGCGCCGGCGCAGCTCGGCGACCGATGCTTCGTTGGTCGCATCACACAGCAGATGATAACCGCCGAGGCTCTTCAGCGCGACGATGCCGCCGGCCCGCAATCGCTCGAATATCTCGCCGATCGGATGGCTGAGCCGCGGCCCGCAGGCCGGGCAGGCGATCGGCTCGGCGTGGAAGCGGCGATCGCGCGGGTCTTGATAGTCGCGGCGGCAATCCGCGCACAGTGCAAAGCCGGCCATCGCGGTGTTGGCGCGATCATAGGGCAGGCGATGCGTCAGCGTGTAGCGCGGGCCGCAATGCGTGCAATTGACGAACGGATAGAGATGGAAGCGGCTCGCCGGATCGAACAGATCGTCGAGGCACGCCTCGCAGGTCGCGGCATCGGCGCCGATCCGCGTCGTGACGCGGCCGGCGCGGCTCTCGGCGATGTCGAAGCCGCGCTCGCCGCGCGCGCGCAGTTGTTCGGTCTCGATCGAATCGACCCGCGCCAGCGGCGGCGCCTCGCAGCGCAGCGCGGCGAGAAATTCCGCAATCGAGCCGCCCTCGACCTCGATCAGCACGCCCTCGGCATCGTTGGCGACGAAGCCGCCGAGCGCATAGCGCTGCGCCAGCCCGTAGACGAACGGCCGGAAGCCCACGCCCTGGACCGCGCCGCGCACCCGCACCCGGGCGCGACCGACTTGGTCTGCGGCGCTGGCGCGAACAAGCTCCATCCCGCTACCCGGCGGCTTTGGCGGCGGCGCGGGCGGCCGCGGCGCGCTTGGCGATCCAGGCGTAGAACGCCGGCAGCCCCTCACCGCTCTTCGCCGACACCGTCAGCACCTCGATCTTCGGATTGACCCGGCGGGCGTATTCGATGGTCGCGGCGAGATCGAAATCGAGATGCGGCAACAGATCGATCTTGTTCAGCAGCAACAGATCGGCGGCCGCGAACATATGCGGATATTTCAGCGGCTTGTCCTCGCCCTCGGTGACCGACAGCACCACCACCTTGTGGGCTTCGCCGAGATCGAACGCGGCCGGACAGACCAGATTGCCGACATTCTCGATGAACAACAGGCCGCCGCTCACAGCCGGCAACTGATCGAGCGCGTGGCCGACCATGTGGGCGTCGAGATGGCAGCCCTTGCCGGTGTTGATCTGGATGGCCGGCGCCCCGGTCGCCCTGATCCGCTCCGCGTCGTTAGCGGTCTGCTGATCGCCCTCGATCACCGCGATCGGATAGCTATCCTTGAGGTCGGTGATGGTCTTCACCAGCAGCGTGGTCTTGCCCGAGCCCGGGCTGGAGACGAAGTTGAGCGCGAAGGCGCCGCTGGCCGCGAAGCGCGCGCGGTTCGCGGCGGCGTAGCTGTCGTTCTTGGACAGGATATCGCGCTCGATCTGCACCACCCGCGCCTGTGTCAGGCCAGCCACGTGCACGCCGGCGATGCCGCCGCCGAAATCGAGACTGCCCGCCGCCGCCGGCGGATGCGCGTGGTCGTGATTGTGATGATGGTCATGGTGATGAGGCTCGTGGCCGTGATCATGATCGTGCGGGTGAGCGTGATGATGCCCGTGGGGATGAGCATGATCATGCGGGTGATCATGGTCGTGCGCGTGCCCGTGGGCATGGCCGGGGTCCACGCTGCTGTCGCCGCATCCGCAAACCGTACACATCAATCGACCTCCAGTTCCTTGACCCGCAATTCGTCGCCCGCGGTGATCTGCAATTGATATCCGCCGCAATCCGGGCACGGCGCGCTGCGCTGCGCCAGCGGCACCGTTTTGCTGCAGCTCATGCACCAGGCCGCGCCCGAGACGCTGACGATCTCGAACCGCGCGTCGGCTGCGATGCCGCCATGCGCGACGGCGGAAAAGCAGAACCGCATCGCCTCCGGCTCGACATGGCTGAGCGCGCCGATCTCGACCCACACCGCGCGGACGCGGGCGAAGTGCTGGTCGCGCGCCTCGCGCTCGATGATCTCGATCATGCTTTCGCACAGCGCCATCTCATGCATCGGCGGCCTCGCGCAGATGCACGTCGAAGCCGACGCAGGGATCGAACGCAGCGACCAGCCGTTCGACCCGGCTGCGGTCGTCGTCGGTGGCGCGCAAGGCCTGGCCGGTGAGCGAGCGGGCGAGCGGACCCTGCGGATGGAAATTCCATTCGGTCGGCGCGAGAATGTCGAACTGGCGGATCAAACCGTTCGAATCCAGCGCGATCAGATGATGCAGCCGCCCGCGTGCGCATTCGACCGCGGCGAGTCCGAGGCCATGGCCGAGGCGCCTCGCCTGCATGATGTCCGCAACGTCGGAGTGGCCGTTGCGCAAGGCGCGGAGCCGATCCGGCGTCGCGCGGATTTCGATCAGCCGCGCCAGCAGGCGGCCGGCGAGGCCGGTGCCATGAGACTGGACCAGCGGATGCAGTGCCTGCCGGGCCAGCGAACCGGTTTCGGGCACGCGGCCGGCGATATCCGGACGCAAGGCGAAGGATGCGCCGTCGCGCAGGAGCTGTTCGCCGATCGCGTCGTCGGTGGAATCAGTGAGCGGATCGACAGCGCAAGCGCCGAACGCGGCCTCCTCGCCAAACAGCGGCCTGTGCAGCTCGGCGATCGGCGCGGCGCTGGCGAGCCAATCCCGGCAGGCGTCGGCGTCGTCGACGCATCCCGTCGGCAGGCCGAGCGCGTCGAGCCCGCGTTCGATCGCGTCGATCGCGTCGGCCTCCAGCAGTCCGGCCTGATCGAACCGCCGCGCCGCGGCGATTACATCGCGGAGCAGCGGCGCCCATACCGGCAGCGCGTCGCCGGCGAGCGTAGTGATCGTGCCGCGTAGCAACTCCACCAGCCGTTCGACCAGCACGGCGCTGGCCTGCGCGGCGGCAGAGTCGACGAACACGCTTTCTCCGCGCACGGCCGCCAGCGCATGGACCGCCGCGACACCTTGCGCCGCTGCGCATAAAGCAAATAGTCGCGGCGCCAGCGCGACGACGGCCTCGCCGGAGCGGCCTTGTGCAAGGCGGCTCATCCCGATCGGACGACGCCCGGTGATCTCGATCCGGGACACGCGGCCGCCGCTCAGCACGACGTTGATGGCGATGCGGTCGTCGCGCGGGATCGCATTCATGGCCGCGACTCCGACAGGGCGCCGCGCAGGAAGCGGCGGCGATCGAGCGCCACGGTGGGCGCACCCGGCTGGTGCGCGGCCGGCTCAGGCTTTGGGTCTGCCGTGAAATTCGGATCGAGCACCGCGGCCAGCGCCGCGCGCGCGGTCGTCTCCGCCGCCTGCTGATCGGCGAAGCCGAACATCGGCGAGAACAGCGAGCAGCTTTCGACCGGGCCGAAGCCGTCGAGCAGGCCGATGGTGAAGTCCAGCACCCCGGCCGGCAGCGCGCGCGACACCACCGCGCCGTGCTGCGCATCGGCCGCACTGCCCGGGGCCGGAATCCGCACCAGATTCATGAACCATGGCGTCACCACGACGCCGATCGCGTCGTCGTCGGTCGCGCGGAATCCGATCGCGGCAACGCTCAGCGCCGGGTTGTAGACCGGCAGATCGCGCATCGCGGGTTCGGCTTCGCGATAGCGCGCGGCGAGCGCTTCGCCTGCCGCGCGGGCGCTCGCATCGCGATCGGGGCCGGGCTCAGCGGTCATCGTCCACCTTGAGGAATTTGCTCGGCGGCGCGTCGCAGGTCGGGCAGCACCAATCGTCGGGGAGCGCGGCGAACGGCGTGCCCGGATCGGCGCGGCCGAGCGTGTCGCCTTCGGCCGGGTCGTACACGGTCCAGCACACGCCGCATTCCATCCGGGCGCGGGGATCGGCGTCGACGCGGCCGAAATTCTCGAAGCTGGTCATGCGAAATACGCCTCGATGATCTCGCCGAGCCGTTCGGCTGAATCCTGAAAATCCTCGTCGGCAGCCCGCACCGCGGCCGGCACGTCGCCGATCTCGATGGTGTCGAGGATCGGCGTCTCCATCGCGTTGAGAAACTGCACCGACCAGACGTGACGCGCCCCGGTCGCCAGCACGCGGCAACTGCCGTAGCCGCGCGAGTAGAGCTGGATCGGGCCGTTGCCGAGCGTCGATGCGAGATGCGCCATGTCGGCATCGCTCATCGGCAGCAGCGTGAAGTTGATGACATGCGACGGCGCGCTTGCGCGATGCGCCGCCATCCGCTGGCGGATCTCGGCCAGCACCGGCATCACGTTCATCGCGCCGGCCGGCGCCTCGCTGATCGCGATCTCGGCGGCGGGAAAGTCCTGCGCGGCGCGCGCGACGATTTCCGGGATCGTGCCGATCTCCAGATAGTCGAGCGCGAGCTGACCGGCTTCGCCCTCGATCCGCACCCGCCACAGCCCGGCGAGCACGGATTCCTGAATCTGCGCGACACGGCGATCCGGCAGCGCGACGATGCCCGAGACTTCGCCCTCGCCGAGAATGTCGCCGAGCAGGCCGCGCTCGTCGGCGTCGAGCTGATCGACCCGGATCAGCGTGGTCGGCGCGTCGGCGCGCTGCGCCACGAGCGCGGCCCGGAGCTGCGCCAGCAACTCGGCGAGTCGCGGACATTGCTGCATCAGTTCCGCGCCGCCGCGGGTGGCGAGCGCCGCGATCGTGCCGGCGCCGGTGAGGCTGCGCCGGGAGGCGTTGTCGTGGCCGAGCGGCAGCACGTGCATCTCGACGTCGTCGCTCTCGGCGATGCTGGTATAGCCCACTCTCATGCCGGCTGCTCCTGCTGTGCGGCGCGGACGTCGTCGGCCAGCATGGCGCGGATGCGGGCGACGTAAGACGACCAGTCCTGGATCTTGGCGATTGCGCCGAGGTTTCGGCCGGGCCGGGCCAGCGCCAGCGCCGGGCAGACCAGAACGCCGAACCGCGGCATCAGCGCGCGCTCCGCGGCGGCGCCGATTTCAGCCGCGATCAGGCGGCCCGGAAACGCGGCGATCAGTTCGGGGAGGATGACGGCGATATCGGCGGCTTCAGGGAAGCGCGCGGCGTCGCCGCGAAAGAACAGCACGCTGATCTTGTCGGATGCGGCCGTGATGAAGTCATCGACGGTGGTCTCATCGATGATCGGCAGCGCATCGGGGCGCGCAGCGGCGCACGTGAGCGGAGAGCCCATGTTTCCTCCCAGTCCCTATGTTTGTTTTTGTCGGTCGTGACTTGTTTGAGCAAGCCACGTGCCAAGCGGCTGTCAGCCCGAAATGGTAGCAAACTTACCGAGTATCGGTCGGCATGTTACCAATCGGGCAGCAGCTTTGGATCGAATGGAAACACTTTTGTCGGAGACCGGATAGTAGACTTCCAGATACCCCGTCAGAGCGGCCCACCGCGACTCGCTCGCAACTATCAGTGCCGCTCGGTTCGCAGATGATCCGGCAACTCCGGCTCGCGATCGATCAGATCGGCGAACAGATGTTCGAACGGACGCCCCTCCATCGCGGCGACGAGGCCGTCCAGCGCATCGTCGATCTGCCGCGCCTCCTCCGGATCGAGCCGGCGGACGGCGCTGTCGATGAACACCAGCACCTGATCGCCGACCGCGACCTCGCCGACCAGCGCAGTCGAGACCCGCCGCTGCTCGGCGCGGCGCTCGCACAAAGCGGTCGCGCCGTCGCTGCTGATCACGGTCATCGGCAGGCCGACGCACATCTGGTGTCCTTCGGTGTTAGAGCGGCAGCGCCAATGCGACGCCGGCCGCGGCGATCGCGCCGCCGGCCAGCTTGAGCGCCGGAGCGCGCGACAGCAGACCGCCGAAGGCGAGGCCTGCGCCATGCAGCAACGCGGTCGCGGCAATGAAACCGAGACCGTAAGCGAGCGGCGACGCCATCGCCGGCATCTGGGCGCCGTGGGCAAAGCCGTGGAACAGGCCGAACAGCGCGACCACCGCGGCGGCGGCGATCGCCGGCACCCGCACCGAGGCTGCAACCAGCGCGCCCAGCGCGATCACCGACAAGCCGATCATCGGCTCGACCGCCGGGAGCGCGACGCCGGTCGCGCCACAGACCGCGCCGATTGTCATCAGCGCGATGAAGCTCGCGGGCACCAGCCAGCGCGCGCGACCGCCGAGCGACGCCGCCCACAGGCCGACCGCGACCATCGCCAGCAGATGGTCGGCGCCCAGCAAGGGATGCGCGAAGCCGGCGGCGGCGCCATCCGCCACCAACGGATGCACGCCGGTGTGCGCCTCGGCGAGGCCGGGCAGGCACAGCGCGAGGCTTGCGAGCGCGCCGGCGCGGATCAATCGGGTCATCACGTCACTCCTTCATTCATTGGCTGCGGCGCGCGGCGGATCGGCGTGCCGTTCATAGTTTACCTGATCGATGTCGTGGCCGAGCAGGCCCTCGGCAGGATCGAGCGGAACCGCTCGCCGCGCAAGCGTCACGCCCCATTCGGCAAGAATGTCGCACGCCAGCGTCAGCGCGTCGGCGATCCGCGCGTTCACCGGCGCCGTCAACGCGCCGCCCCAATCCTCGAGATCCTCCGGCTGGCAGCCGATCAGCGCCAGCCGTTTTGGCGCGGCCTCGAGCAAATCCGCCGCGCTCAGCACCTCCTGAAAGCCGGTCTGATGCAGGCTCATCTTCTTGGCGCCGGTGAATTTCGGCACCTCGTCGCCATCGACGCGCTTCAGCGTCCCGGGCGGCAAGCCGTAGTCGATCGCATCGAACACCAGCAGATGATCATGCTCCTGCAGCAGGTTCACGAGATAGAGGCCCTGGGTGCCGCCATCGAGCACCGTGACGTTGTCCGGCGCGGTGAAGCCGCGATGGAATGCCTCCACCGCGCGCACGCCAAAACCTTCGTCGGCCCACAGGATGTTGCCGATGCCGAGCACGAGGACGCGGGGGGATGGCGATGGCGTCGGATGCACGGTCATGGCGTAGACGTCCTCAATGAAGACAATTGCAGCAGAGCTCTCTTCACCCTCCCCTGGAGGGGGAGGGTCGGCGGGTAGCGCGCGTAGCGCGGTGCCCACCGGGGTGGGGTGAGCCGCGGGCACGGCGGATGAACTCTTCGCCACCCCACCCCGCTCGCTGCGCGAGCGACCCTCCCCCTCCAGGGGAGGGTGAAGTGCTCGCAACTGGTGAGGCGGCGCGACCTTCACGGCCAGTCTCTTCGCTCTAATCCGGCAGATCGTCGCGGAACAGGCGCTCGCCGGACACGATCGACGAGATCATGCTCTGGCGGCTGAGGATGTCCTCGCGCACCGCGGCGTAGATGTGAACGACGACGAACACCACGATCGCCCACATCCCGAGATGATGCAGCGTATGCAGGGTCTGGCCATTCGGGAAAATCGCGAACATGAAGCCGAACAGCTTGTATTGCCAGCTGTCGATGCCGTGCCCTTCGGAGTACAGCGCCATGCCGCTGAGAATCATCAGCACCATGAACACCATGAAGGAGAACATCGCGACATGCGCCAGCGGGTTGTGGCCGATGTATTTTTTGGGATCGCGCACCAGGAACAGATACCATTTCAGCTCGTACAACATGCCCCACCACCAGGTCTTGTTGGTGATCGGCAGCCAGAAGATCTGCTTGGAATATTTGTTGCCGACGAACGCCCAGTACACCCGCAGCAGGAAGAACACGATCAGTGTCTGGCCGGCCGCGAAATGGGCGAAGCGGATATAGCCCATCTGAAACGAGGCGGAGGCCTCGCCCGGCACCGACGGCAGCGGCGTGCCGATGAAATAGCCGGTGACGCACAGCACCACGATCAGCAGCGCGTTGACCCAGTGCCACAGCCGCACCGGGGCCTGATAGACATAGACGGTCTGCAGCGACCTCGCGCGTTCGCCGGCCGAGTCGAGCGCGCCCTGAACCCGTGCGATCTCCGTGGTCATCGTCTCCTCCTCCGGGTGGCGCTCAGCGCACGGTGACCTTGGTCATTTCCTGGCCGTCCTCGCTCATCACATGCGTCGAGCAGGCGAGGCAGGGATCGAACGAATGCAGCGTCCGCAGAATCTCCAGCGGTTGATTTGGATCGGCCATCGGGGTGTCGAGCAGCGACGCCTCGAACGCCCCGATGCCGCCCTTGGGATCGCGCGGGCTGCCGTTCCAGGTGGTCGGCACCACCGCCTGGTAATTGTCGATCTTGCCGTCCTTGATCTTGACCCAGTGGCCGAGCGCACCGCGCGGCGCCTCGGTGAAGCCGACGCCCTTGACGTCCTTCGCCCAGCTCTCCGGCTTCCATTTGTCGACATTGGCGGTGGCGCTGTCGCCGGCCTTCAGCGATGCGATCAGCTTGTCCTGGAAGTAGCGCAGCTGACGCGCCGCCCACTGCGCCTCCAACGCGCGGGCCGCGGTGCGGCCGAGCGTCGAGAACAACGCCGGCAGCGGCAGGCCGAGATCCTTCAGCAGCTTGTCGGTCGGCTCCTTGAACTCCGGCTTGTTCTGGGCATAGCCGATGATGTAGCGCGCCAGCGGCCCGACCTCGACCGCGTTGCCCTTCCAGCGCGGCGATTTGATCCAAGAATATTTGGCGTCCTCGTCGAGCGCCTCGATCCGGGTCTTGGTGCCCTTGGATTTGGGACCGAGCTTGAAGTTCGGTTCGGTGACGCCGTCCCACGGATGCAGGCCCTTGGTCTCGTCGGGATATTTGTACCAGGAATGCGCGACGAACTCCTGCACCTGCGACGGATCGGTGAGATCGACCGGGAGGACTTCGGCGAGATTGCCGTTGATGATCGCGCCGCGCGGCAGCTTCAGCGACGACGCCGAATAGTCGTTGGCGTGCTCGGGGATATCGCCGTAGCTCAACACCGATTTCGACGACAGCCCGCCGCCGAAGGTCCAGTCCTTGTAGAACGAGGCGATCGCCTGGAGATCGGGCAGATAGACCTGCTCGGTGAACGTCACCATCTGATCGATGATCGAGGAGACCAGATTGAGCCGCTCCATGTTGATCGCGCCGACCGCGCCGACGCCGTCGAGATTGATCGCGCAGGGCACGCCGCCGACCAGCCAGTTCGGATGCGGATTCTTGCCGCCGTAGATGGTGTGGATCTTCACCATCTCCTTCTGGAAATCCAGCGCTTCCAGATAATGCGCGACCGCCATCAGATTGGCTTCCGGCGGCAGCTTATAGGCCGGGTGGCCCCAATAGCCGTTCTTGAACGGGCCGAGCTGCCCGCTCTCGACGAATTTCTTCAGTCTCGTCTGCAGATCCTTGAAGTAACCCGGGCTCGACAGCGGCCACGACGAAATGCTCTGCGCCAGCGCCGAGGTCGCCTTCGGATCGGCCGAGAGCGCCGACACGACGTCGACCCAGTCGAGCGCGTGGAGGTGATAGAAGTGGACGATATGGTCGTGCACATACAGCGTGAGCTGCATGATGTTGCGGATGGTGTTGGCGTTTTCCGGGATCTTGATGTCGAGAGCGTTCTCCACCGCGCGCACCGAGGTCAGCGCGTGGGTGCCGGTGCAGACGCCGCAGATCCGCTGGGTGAAGGCCCAGGCGTCGCGCGGGTCGCGACCCTTCAGGATGATCTCGATGCCGCGCCACATCGTGCCAGTGGAGACCGCGTTGCGGATGACGTTGGCGCTGTCGACATTGACCTCGACGCGCAGATGGCCCTCGATCCGGGTCACCGGATCGACGACGACGCGGCGGCCGCCATTGTCGAGCTTGAAGCCGTTGGGTGTCGTGACGTTGCTCATGATGCTGCTTTCCCCGACTTAAGCCGACGTACCGTTCGAACTGCCGCTGGATTTGCCGTTGCCGTCGCCGCCGGCCGGCACCTCCTTGCGCCGCGACAGGTTGCGAACGGTGGTCACCGCCGCGTGCGCGGCGATGGCGGCGCCGACCACGCCGGCCGCCGTGGCGCCGATCTTGTCGGCGTTGGCTTCGATGCCGAACTGATTGATGGTGGTAAGACGCTCGTAGAACGGTCCCTGATCCCAGAAGCCGTCTTCCGAGCAGCCGATGCAGCCGTGGCCGGACTGGATCGGGAACGACACGCCGCCGTTCCAGCGCACCGTCGAGCACGCATTGTAGGTGGTCGGGCCCTTGCAGCCCATTTTGTACAGGCAATACCCCTTGCGCGCCGCATCGTCGTCCCACTCCTCGACGAACTGGCCGGCGTCGAAATGCGAGCGGCGATAGCATTTGTCGTGGATGCGCTGGGAGTAGAACATCTTCGGCCGACCCTGGCGGTCGAGCTCGGGCAGCTTGCCGAAAGTGGTGACGTAGGTGACGACGCCGGTCATCACTTCGGCGATCGGCGGACAGCCCGGCACCTTGATGATCGGCTTGTTCTTGATCACCTTGTCGATCGGAACGGCCTGGGTCGGATTCGGCTTGGCGGCCTGCACGCAGCCCCACGAGGCGCAGGCGCCCCAGGCGATCACCGCCATCGAATCGTCGGCCATTTCCTTCAGCTTCTCGACGAACGGCCGGCCGCCGTCGATGCAGTACATCCCGTCCTCGTTCAGCGGCGGATTGCCTTCCACCGCGAGGATGTACTGGCCTTTGTACTTCGCGCGGGTTTCCTCGAGGATCGCCTCGGCCTGATGGCCGGCGGCGGCCATGATGGTGTCGTCGTAATCCAGCGAGATCATCGACAGCACGGCATCCTTGACCAGCGGATGCGCCGAGCGGATGAAGCTTTCCGAGCAGCAGGTGCATTCCAGCCCGTGCATCCAGATCACCGGGATGCGCGGCTTGGTCTCCAGCGCCTGCGCGATCTGGCTGGCGCCGATCGGCCCGAGCCCGAGGCTGGTCGCGGTGAGGCTGCAGAACTTGACGAAGCTGCGCCGGGTGATGCCCTGCCGCCTGATCACCTCGTAGAAGGTTTCGGTCTCTGCGCCCATGGTGGCTCCTCGGTGTCCTCGCCGCGCGCGAAGTCAGTTCATCTTCGCGTTCAGGCTGAGATCGCAAGAACCATGCCAGCCGCAGCGTGCGCGCCGCCTTGAAGCTCAAGTCATTGAAAGCCCCGGTGAAGATACCAATGCTGCGCTGCACGCTGGTCTACCTCAACGGCGCACGCAGCTGATAACTCGGTTGCGTTTGCTGACAAGCGCGTGACCGCCGGCGGTGATCGCCAGCGCGATCAGTGTGCGGTGCACACCATGCAGGGATCGAACGAGCGGACGATGTGCTGGATCGCGACGGATCGCGCGCCCTCGTCGCCGACCGCGGTCCCGGCGAGCGCCTGTTCCAGCGGACCGGCGACGCCGTCGCGATCGCGCGGGGAGAAATTCCAGGTGGTCGGCGCGATGATCTGGTAGCGGCGGATCTTGTCGTCGGACAATTCAATCCAGTGGCCGAGACTGCCGCGCGCGGCTTCGATCAGGCCGATGCCGGCGCCCTCGCCGCGCCGCTCGGCGCGCCCCAGGAACGGTGCGCGCAGGTCCAGCCGCCGCGCCCAATCATGCATCGCGGCGGCGAGCCGCGCGGTCTCGATCAGCCGCGCGATCACCCGCACCGACACGTTCGGTCCTTGGCGTGCCAGCAGATCGCGGATCAGCGGATCGCCGTCGACCGCCTGCCGCGCCAGCGCGCCGACTTCGACCGGCCGCCCGGCGAGCCGCGGCGCCTTGCACCAGCTATAGCCCGCTTGCTTGTCGGCATCCGGATCGGTCTCGGCTTCCGACGGACGCAACGAGGTGTCGCGCATCCAGGCGCGCGCGACGTCTTCGGAGATGTCGTTCGGATCGAGCGGATGCGCCTGCGCAGTCGCGGGGTCGAACACGCCGGCGGCGAACAGCGGCGCGTCGCCGCCGTGATACGCGCCGTAGCTCATCAGCGGCAATGCGATGCGGCCGAGCCGATCGAGCGCAAGATCGTCGGCGAGCGCGAGGAAACGGGCGAAATCGCCGCCGCGCCCTTCGCGCCATCGCTCCAGCGCCGCCGCGCTGTCGAGCGCCAGGACATTGTCGAGACTGTCGGCGAACACGATGCGTTCGAGCACGTCGCGCAGATCGCCGATGATCGACAGCAATTGCACGCGCTCGCCGAGGTCGATCGCGCGGGTGGTGCCGCCGGGCTGGAACGCCAGCGAATGCGGCCATTTGCCGGCGAGCAGGCCCATGATCTGCAGCAGCCGCGCCCGCGCCGGCAGCATCTGCTGCGCCGCGCTGCCTTGCACCGCCTTGAACCGCGTCGCGATGTCCGGATGCCATGGCCGCGCCGCATAGGCGTCACGGGCGAAGTCGGGCATAAAGAACAGATAGAAATGCGTGAGGTGATCGGCGGCGTTCTCGGCCGCATGGGCGAGGTTTGCCGCCAGCACGCCGTTATCGGCGGCGCGGAGGCCGTCGACCGCGCGCAACGCCGCCGCCGCCGCGAGCGATTGCGACACCGAGCAGATGCCGCAGATCCGCGGCGCCAGCGTCAGCGCATCGAGCGCCGGCCGTCCGCGCAGGATCTGCTCGAAGCCGCGATACAAAGGCGCTGTGACTTCCGCCGAGGTCACCACGCCGTCGTCGATGTCGAGCCGCACTTCGAGATCACCCTCGACGCGATTGAACGGGCCGACGGTGACGCGCCGGGTCATTTGCGGCGTCCGTGATCAGTGCGCGGCGGCACGATCACATGGTCGGCGGTCGCATTGGCGCGCACCCGTTTCGGCGTCGCCGATTTCGACAACGCGGCCAGCGCCACGAACCACGCCTTCGGCATGTCGAGCGGCAGGCCGACCGGAATGCCGCCGAGCTTGGCGGTCTCCATGAAGTTCTGCGATGCCTCGAAGCCGGGCGACGTACACGCGATGCAGGCGCCGCCGCCGCTGGTGCAGGAGCCGCCGCCGTTCCAGCCGCGCTGGTTGCAGTCGCCGACCGCCTGGGTCGCCTTGCAGCCGAGATGCTCCATCAGGCAGCCTTGCTGCGACAGCGTCTCGGCGCTGGCCTTGAACTCGTAATACTCGTTGCGGGCGCAGCCGTGATGCGCGAGGTGATCGGCGTAGAATCGCGGCCGGCCGAAGCTGTCGAGCGCTTCGCTGTCGAAACCGCCGAGCGCCAGCGCCGCCAGTGTTTCGGCAATCCAGCCCGGATGCGGCGCGCAGCCGGCGATGTTGATCACCGGCAGGCCGGCGCGGGATCGAAACGCCGCGCCGAGCACGCCGCCTGCTTCCACGCCCGCAAACTGCAGGCCGCTGGCGTCGGTCGGATTGCTGCCGGCCATCGGCACGCCGCCGAATGCAGCGCAACTCCCGGCGGCGACGACGTAGTTCGCGCAGGGCGCGAGCGCGCGGACCCAATGCAGCATCGCGCGATGGGTGCCGCCGAGCATGTTGAAGCGGCCGGTGCCGTTCGGCCCGCGCAGCACCGCGCCTTCCAGCACCAGCGCGTCGAGCCGCTGCGCGCCGTCCGCCACGCGCTCGAAGATCGCGACCGCTTCGTCCGCGGTCGCCTCGCTCAGCGAGGGATGCCAGATCAGATCGATGCCGAAACGGGCGAGGTCGGCGAACCAGCCGGAGTGGCCGTTGTCGAGCGCCGCCATGGTGCAGCCGCCGCAGCTCGCGCCCTGCAGCCACAGCACATTGAACGGCTCCATGCCCGCGGCCTCCCGCTTTGGTCGTCTCGCTCTGCGCGACGGCCGACTAAAGCCAGTTTCATCCGGCGCCGCAAGCAACGCGTTGGGATGAGACGACCGAGCGGAGGTGGTTTGCGCTGCGGCGAAAACCGTCAGTGATCAGCGAAGATCCGGTAGCGCTGCGGCTGCAGGCCGATCCGGTCGCCGACCTTGAGCGAATGGTCGCGCGGCGCGTCGATCTCGACCAGCATGTCGCCGTCGACGCCCTGCAGCAGGATATCGGCGCGCTGCATCGGGCCGAACGCGCGCACCGACCTGACCGCGCCTTCGAACACGCCGCTGCCGCTCGGCCCCACCGCGATGTCGTGGCGGCGAACGAACAGCTTCGACGGACCGCCCCCGGTCTCGGGCGGCGCGAGATCGAGCACGCGGTCGCCGAGTTGAACCCGCCCGTCGCGGACTTCGACCGGCAGTACGATGGATTCGCCGATGAAACTGTGCACGAAGGCGGAGGCGGGGCGCTCATAGACGTCGCCAGGCGAGCCGATCTGTTCGATCTTGCCCTTGTCCATCACTACCACCCGGTTGGCGACTTCGAGCGCCTCTTCCTGATCGTGGGTGACGAAGATCGAGGTGACGTGGATCTCCTCGTGCAGATTGCGCAGCCAGGCGCGCAGCTCCTTGCGGACCTTGGCGTCGAGCGCGCCGAACGGCTCGTCGAGCAGCAGGATGCGCGGCTCGATCGCCAGCGCCCGCGCCAGCGCGATGCGCTGCCGCTGGCCGCCGGAGAGCTGGTTGGGATAGCGGTCGGCCAGCCAGCCGAGTTGCACCAGATCGAGCAGATCGCCGACACGCTTCCTGATCTCCGCCTCGCTCCTGCGGATCCTGCGCGGCTGCACCCGCAGCCCGAAGGCGACGTTCTCGAACACACTCATGTGCCGGAACAGCGCGTAGTGCTGGAACACGAAGCCGACATGGCGCTCGGCGGCGCCACGCGCCAACGCGTCCTCGCCGTCGAACGCGATCGAGCCGGCGTCGGGCCATTCCAGCCCGGCGATGATCCGCAGCAGCGTGGTCTTGCCGGAGCCGCTTGGGCCGAGCAGCGCCATCAGCTCGCCGGTCTCGACCCGCAGGTCGACATTGTCGAGCGCGCGGAAGCTGCCGAATTCCTTGACGATATTGCGGACTTCAATGGTCATCGGTGTGCAGCCCTTCCTCGATACGGCCTTCCAGTACGGTCTTCACGATCAACGTCACGAGCGCGAGCAGCGCCAGCAGCGAGGCGATCGCGAAGGCCGCGACCATCTGATACTCGTTATACAGAATCTCGACCAGCAGCGGCATGGTGTTGGTTTCGCCGCGGATATGGCCCGACACCACCGACACCGCGCCGAATTCGCCCATGGCGCGGGCGTTGCAGAGCAGCACGCCGTAGAGCAGGCCCCATTTGATATTGGGCAAAGTGACGCGCCAGAACGTCGTCCAGCCGCCGGCGCCGAGCGAGATCGCAGCCTCTTCCTCCTGCGCGCCCTGTTCCTGCATCAACGGGATCAGTTCGCGCGCGACGAAAGGAAAGGTGACGAAGGTGGTTGCGAGCACGATCGCCGGCACCGCGAACAGGATCTGCACGTCGTGGGACATCAGCCACGGGCCGACAAAGCCCTGCGCGCCGAACAGCAGCACGAACACCAGGCCGGAGATCACCGGGCTGACCGAGAACGGCAGATCGATCAGCGTGATGAGAAGGGTCTTGCCGGGAAATTCGAACTTCGCGATCGCCCACGCCGCGATCACGCCGAACACCAGGTTGAGCCCGACGGAAATGCCGGCCGCGATCAGCGTCAGCTTGATCGCCGACAGCGCTTCCGCATCGGCGAGCGCCGACAGATAGAATCCGACGCCCTTCGACAGGGCCTCCGAGAACACCAGGATCAGCGGCAGCACCACGAACAGGGTGAGGAAGCCGATGGCGAAGCCGATGATCAGCAGCCGCACCCAAGCCGGCTCGGTATGCGCCGGGCGGCGCACGGCCGTTGCATCGCTCCCGACCGCGGCGACCGGCTTGCGGGCGGAACGTCTCACAGGGGTTGTTGCGACCAAGGTCATGGCGTCACGCCACTGCCAGCGACCGGGTCTGCGCCCAGTGCTGGATCCGGTTCAGAACGAAGATGATCAGGAAGGAGAAGATCAACATCACCACCGCGATCGCGGTGGCGTCAGCATAGCGGAATTCCGCCAGCCTGATCACGATCAGCAGCGGCGCGATCTCCGACACGTTGGGCAGATTGCCGGCGATGAAGATCACCGAGCCGTATTCGCCGACGGCGCGGGCGAAGGCGAGCGCGAAGCCGGTCAGCGCCGCGGGGGCGAGCGACGGCAGGATGACGCGGCGGATCGTCTGCCAGCGCGATGCGCCGAGGCACTCGGCCGCCTCCTCGAGTTCGACATCGAGGTCGATCAGCACCGGCTGCACCGTGCGCACCACGAACGGGATGCCGATGAAGATCATCGCGATAAAAATGCCGAGCGGCGTGAACGCCACCTTGATGCCGAGTTCGGCGAGCGGCGCGCCGAGCCAGCCCTTCTGCGCGAACAGCGCCGTCAGCGCGATGCCGGCGACCGCCGTCGGCAGCGCGAACGGGATATCGACGATGGCGTCGAAGATCCGTCGACCGGGAAACCGATAGCGTACCAGCGCCCAGACGATCAGCAGCCCCGCCACCAGATTGACCGCCGCCGCCGCGAAGGCCAGTCCGAACGAGATCTTCAGCGCGTGCAGCGTGCGCGGCGCAGTCACCGTGGCGAAGAATTCGGAAGGGCTGAGTTCGGCCGTCTTCACGAACAACCCGGCCAGCGGGATCAGGATCATGAGCGACAGCCACATGATGGTCAGGCCCATCGTCAGGCCGAACCCCGGCAACGACCGTCTGGAAACCGCGCTCACATCCACCCCCTTCAACTCCTCACCGCGCCGGACACCCGGCGCGGCGCATTTCGGCGCCGTCTCTAGTTCTTGTAGATCTTGTCGAACACCCCGTTTTCGGCGAAGTGCTCGGCCTGCGCCTTGGTCCAGCCTCCGAATGCATCGTCGATCGTGAACAGGTCGACCTTGGCGAACGAGCCTTCATACGTCTTGGCGACATCCGGGTCGCGCGGACGGTAGAAGTTCCGTGCGGCAATTTCCTGACCGTCCTTGCTGTAGAGATATTTCAGATAGGCCTCGGCCGCGGCCCGGGTTCCCTTCTTGTCGACGACGGTATCGACGATCGTCACCGGCGGCTCGGCCAGGATCGACACCGATGGGGCAACGATCTCGAACTTGTCCTTGCCGAACTCCTTGACCGCAAGATAAGCCTCGTTCTCCCACGCCAGCAACACGTCGCCGACGCCGCGCTCGACGAAGGTGACGGTCGAACCGCGCGCGCCGGTATCGAGCACCGGAACGTTCTTGTAGAGCTTGCCGACGAACTCCCGCGCCGCCTCGGCGGAGCCCAGCTTCTTCTCGGCATAGCCCCAGGCCGCAAGATAGTTCCAACGCGCGCCGCCCGAGGTCTTCGGGTTCGGCGTCACGACACTGACGCCGGACTTGATCAGATCGTCCCAGTCCTTGATGCCTTTCGGATTACCCTTGCGCACCAGGAACACGATGGTCGAAGTGTAGGGCGACGCATTCTGCGGCAGCCGCTTCTGCCAATCCTTCGACAGCAGCCCCTTATTGGCGATCGCATCGATGTCATAGGCGAGCGCCAGCGTGACGACGTCGGCCTGCAGCCCGTCGATCACCGAGCGCGCCTGCGAGCCCGAGCCGCCATGCGACTGCTTGATCTCGACGCTCTTGCCGAACTCTTTTTGATGCGCGGCGGCAAACGACTTGTTGAACGCGGCATAGAGTTCGCGGGTCGGATCGTACGACACGTTGAGCAACGAAACGTCGGCGGCGTGCGCGGACGTCGCAACCAGAAGTCCGGCGAGCAGAGGAATTATTCGGCGAAACATATCAATTCTCCATGGTCCGGACGAAGCGTGTGTCGTCGACAGCGGAGCTGCGAAACTCCAGAACAAACCCGATCAAGTCAACGAAACCGCATTTCAATGTTCGCCGTGTCGCAACAGCAATCTGCTACGAAGTCTTCATCGTGTGGATACCGCATTCCGTCTTGCCTCTGCCTTGCCAGCGTCCGGAGCGCGTATCCGCTTCCGAATCCGCCCGACTGGTGCACGGCATACAGCCGACCGAGAGAAATCCAGACGCAAGTAATGGATGCGGTGGCAGCTTGCCGAGCGTGTAGATCGCGGCGACCTCTTCGCGCGAGACGTTGGCGAACGGATTGAACTTCAGGCGGACGCCGTCGGCCTCGACGACGGGGATCTCGGTGCGCGCGCCGCCCTGGAAGCGCTTGCGGCCGTTGAGCCAGGCGTCGAACGGCGCCAGCGCGCGGCGCAGCGGCTCGACCTTGCGGATGAAGCAGCATTTGTCCGGATCGGAGAACCACAATTCGCGCGCCGGATCGTCGCGGTCGAGATCGGCGTCGGGCGGCCTGATCGAACGGACGTCGCGCAGTCCCAACTGATCGATCAGCGTCTCACGGTAAGCCAGCGTCTCGTCGAACAGCCAGCCGGTATCGAGAAAGATCACCGGGATCTCCGGATCGACGTCGGCCATCACCTTCAACAGCGCCGCCGACTCGGTGCCGAACGACGACACCAGCGCAAGTCGGTCGCGGCCGACCTCGCGCAGCGCCGCCGCGATGACCTCGGGCGACGACGCGGTGCGGAGCGCTGCATCGAGCTCGCGCGCACGCTCGGCCGGCTCATTCGCTGGCTGTGACTTCGCCGACGGCGACAACGGCTGCGCCCATTCACTCATCGTTGTGACGTCCTGTTCGCGACGACGATCCCCAAAGAGGAAAAAGCGGCCGCCCGCGCTTCTCTGGATTGAAGAAGGATTGACTAGAATTATTTTCTATCTATGTATCTTACAAGTCAGATCGTTAGAAAATTATTCTTTCTTATGATCAGATCGGACGTAGAAATTCTATCTCCTTTCAACGCGCGGCAGAGATGTTCGTTCTCCTGACGACAATGGCGACCTTCGGGCTGCGCAACACGACCGCCCCGGAGCGATCCGGGACCGCTTTTCCCGGAGCCCGTGAATGACCCTAGCCGCACGCCAAGCCGTCTCCCCCGATCCGGCGCCGTTGTCGGATCTCGAACTGCGCGAGCAACTCCGGCCGATGGATCACCTCGACGCGCTGGAAGCGCAGAGCATCTACATTTTCCGTGAAGGTTTCGCGCGGCTGAAAAAACTGGCGCTGCTGTGGTCGCTCGGCAAAGACTCCAACGTGATGATCTGGCTGGCGCGCAAAGCGTTCTTCGGCCGCGTTCCGTTCCCCGCGCTGCACGTCGACACCGGCAAGAAATTTCCGGAGATGTACGCGTTCCGCGATCAGTACTCCAAGGAATGGGAGCTCGACCTGCGCGTCGATCCCTGCCCGCCGATCGACAGCGTCGATCCCACCCTGCCGCCGGCGGCGCGTTCGGCGGCGCGCAAGACCGAGGGGCTGAAGCTCGCACTCGCCAAATACGGCTTCGACGGACTGATCGCCGGCATCCGCCGCGATGAGGAAGCGACGCGCGCGAAAGAGCGCGTGTTCTCGCCGCGCGGCACCGAGGGCGGATGGGACGTGCGCGATCAGCCGCCGGAATTCTGGGATCAGTTCAACGCCTCGCCGCCGCCCGGCGCTCACTTGCGTATCCACCCGATCCTGCATTGGACCGAGGCCGATATCTGGGCCTACACCAAACGCGAGAACATCCCGATCATTCCGCTGTATCTCGCGCAGAACGGCAAGCGCTATCGCTCGCTGGGCGACCAGGACATCACCTTTCCGGTGGCGTCGAACGCCTCTTCGATCGACGAAATCCTGCACGAATTGCAGACCACCAAGGTGCCGGAGCGCGCCGGCCGCGCGCTCGATCACGAGACCGAAGACGCCTTCGAGCGGCTTCGCGTCGCCGGCTATCTGTGAGCCGCGGTTTCGGACCGTGTAGTTTCGGACCCTGTGATTTCGGACCCTGCAATTTCGGACAACGTGATATCGGACAATGAGTGACGCCATGACCATCGCCGTCCCGCCTTCCACGCTCGCCACGCCGAACGGTACCACACGTCCGCAGGTCCGCATCGTCATCGTCGGCCATGTCGACCATGGCAAATCGACGCTGGTCGGCCGCTTGCTGCACGAGACCGGCTCGCTGCCCGAAGGCAAGCTCGACATGCTGAAGGCGGTCAGCGCCCGGCGCGGAATGCCGTTCGAGTGGTCGTTTTTGCTCGACGCGCTGCAGACCGAACGCGATCAGGGCATCACCATCGACACCACCCAGATCAGCTTCCGTACCCGCTCGCGCGACGTGGTGCTGATCGACGCGCCCGGCCACGCGGAATTTTTGCGCAACATGATCACCGGCGCCTCGCAGGCCGACGGCGCGGTGCTGATCATCGACGCGCTGGAAGGTGTCCGCGACCAGACAAGGCGGCACGGCTATTTGCTGCAGCTGCTCGGCATCAAGCAGGTCGCCGTGGTGGTCAACAAGATGGACCGCGTCGATTTTTCGGCGGCGCGCTTCACTGATATCAGCGACGAAATCACCGCCCATCTCACCTCGCTCGGCGTCACGCCGACCGCGGTGATTCCGATTTCGGCGCGCGACGGCGACGGCGTCGCCGAGCGGACGACGAACATCGCCTGGTACGACGGCCCGACCGTGGTCGAGGCGCTCGATACGCTGACGCCGTCGCAGCCGCTCGATCAGCTCGCCCTGCGGCTGCCGGTGCAGGCGATCTACAAATTCGACGATCGCCGGATCGTCGCCGGCCGCATCGAGTCCGGCCGGCTGCAAGCCGGCGACGACATCGTCATCATGCCGGCCGGCAAGATCGCCAGGATCAAGACGGTCGAGAGCTGGCCGGTGACGCCGGTGTCGGGGCCGCAGGGCGCCGGCCGCTCGGTCGGCATCACGCTCGACCGCGAATTGTTCATCGAGCGCGGCGACGTGATCGGCCATGTCGGCGCGGCGCCGCGCGACACGCGGCGGCTGCGCGCGCGGATCTTCTGGCTGCACGATCAGCCGCTGACCGCAGGCGCCACGCTGCTGGTGCGGCTCGGCACCCGCGAGACCCGCGCCACCGTGGTGGCGATCGAGAAGGCGGTCGATCCTGGCGATCTCGAAAGCGTCGAGGCCAAGGCGATCGCGCGCAATCATGTCGGCGAGATTGATCTGTCGCTGGCGCAGCCGGTGGCCGCCGATCACGCGGACGAATTCCCACGCACCGGGCGGCTGGTGGTCGAAGTCGGCGGCCGGATCGCCGGCGGCGGACTGGTGCTGAGCGTCGACTCCGGCCAGCGCGCCGCCACGGCCGACATCGTGCCGGTGGAATCGGCGCTGCGGCCGGACGAGCGCGCCGCGCGCTTTCGCCATGGCGGTGCGGTGCTGTGGTTCACCGGCCTGCCCGGCTCCGGCAAATCGACGCTCGCCAAGGCGCTGGAGCGCCGGCTGTTCGATCGCGGCGGCTCGCCGATCCTGCTCGACGGCGATACGCTGCGCGCCGGGCTCAACAGTGATCTCGGCTTTTCGCCGCAGGATCGCAGCGAGAACATCCGCCGCCTCGCCGAAATCGCCGCGCATCTCGCCGCCAACGGCCACATCGCGATCGTCGCCGCGGTGTCGCCCGCGCTCGACGACCGCGCCGCCGCTCGCCGCATCGCCGGCGACCGCTTCCGCGAGATCCACGTCGCGACGCCGGCCGAAGTGTGCGAGCGCCGCGATCCGAAGGGACACTACGCGAAGGCGCGCGCGGGCGGGTTGCAGAATTTCACCGGAATCGGCAACGACTATCAACCACCCACCGCGAGCGAACTCGTGATCGACACCTCGGCGCAAACGGTGGCGAAAGCGGCCGACAAGGTCGAGGCGATGCTGGCGGCCAGCGGCGTGCTGTTCGACGAACTGGTCGATCTTGCCGCAAATATCTGATCGCGGCGCCTCGCCGCGGCAGCAGAAACTTGCCGGCCACAACCGGAAATGAAAATGGCTTGATCAGCGGCGGTCTCGTATCGTCTTATGGTTTCGCTCACTTCACAGCATCACGCCAGGAGACCGCATGGCCTTGTCGCGCTTCGAGATCAACCGCCGGACCGTCCTGCTGACGTCGGCCGCCATCGCCGCCAATGTACTCAATCCGATGCGGGCGTTCGCGCAGGAGACGCCGCGCAAGGGCGGGGTGTTCAACGTGCATTACGGCGCGGAGCAACGCCAGCTCAACCCCAGCTTGCAGGCATCGACCGGCGTGTACATCATCGGCGGCAAGATCCAGGAGCCGCTGGTCGATCTCGACGCCGCCGGCAATCCGGTCGGCGTGCTGGCGGAGAGTTGGGAATCGACGCCGGACGGCAAGACGATCACTTTCAAGTTGCGCAAGGGCGTCGTCTGGCACGACGGCAAGCCGTTCACCTCCGAGGACGTCGCCTTCACCGCGCTGAACATGTGGAAGAAGATCCTCAACTACGGATCGACGCTGCAGCTGTTCCTCACCGCGGTCGACACCCCCGATCCGCAGACTGCGATCTTCCGTTACGAGCGGCCGATGCCGCTCAATTTGCTGCTGCGCGCGCTGCCGGACCTCGGTTACGTCTCGCCCAAGCACATCTACGAGACCGGCGACATCCGCCAGAACCCGGTCAATCTCGCGCCGATCGGCACCGGCCCGTTCAAGTTCAACAAATACGAGCGCGGCCAGTACATCATCGCCGACCGCAACGACAATTACTGGCGGCCGAATGCGCCCTATCTCGACCGCATCGTCTGGCGGGTGATCACCGACCGCGCCGCGGCGGCGGCGCAGCTCGAAGCCGGCAGCCTGCATCTCAGCCCGTTCTCGGGCCTGACGATTTCCGACATGGCGCGGCTCGGCAAGGACAAGCGCTTCATCGTCTCGACCAAGGGCAACGAGGGCAACGCCCGCACCAACACGCTGGAGTTCAACTTCCGCCGCAAGGAGCTGTCGGACATCCGCGTCCGCCAGGCGATCGCGCACGCGATCAACGTGCCGTTCTTCATCGAGAATTTCCTCGGCGACTTCGCCAGGCTCGGCACCGGGCCGATCCCCTCGACCTCGACCGATTTCTATCCCGGCCCGAACACGCCGCAATACGCTTACGACAAGAAGAAGGCGATCGCGCTGCTCGACGAGGCCGGGCTGAAGCCCGCAGGCGGCGGCACCCGCCTCTCGCTGCGGCTGTTGCCGGCGCCGTGGGGTGAGGACATCTCGCTGTGGGCGACCTTCATCCAGCAATCCCTGTCGGAGATCGGCGTCCAGGTCGAGATCGTGCGCAACGATGGCGGCGGCTTCCTCAAGCAGGTCTATGACGAACACGCCTTCGACCTCGCCACCGGCTGGCACCAGTATCGCAACGATCCAGCGGTCTCGACCACGGTGTGGTATCGCTCCGGCCAGCCCAAGGGCGCGCCGTGGACTAATCAGTGGGGCTGGGAAGACGCCACCACCGACAAGATCATCGATAACGCCGCCACCGAGGTCGATCCCGTCAAGCGCAAGGCGCTGTATGCCGATTTCGTCACCCGCGCCAACACCGAACTGCCGATCTGGATGCCGATCGAGCAATTGTTCGTCACGGTGATCTCCGCCAAGGCGCGCAATCACTCCAACAATCCGCGCTGGGCGTCATCGACCTGGCATGATCTTTGGCTGGCCGAATAGCGCCAACTCAGCCAAGATGAGCGCATGCGTATCCTGAGCCTCGCGGGGCGGCGGCTCGCCGCCTCGATCCCGACCTTGTTTCTGATCCTGATCGGCATCTTCGTGCTGCTGCAATTCGCGCCCGGCGACACCGTGGACGCGATGATGGCGCAGATGGGTGGCGGCGACGCCGCGACCGCGCGCGAGCTGCGGCAGTTCTACGGGCTCGACCTGTCGGTCCCGATGCAGCTCGGCAACTATCTGTGGCGGCTGGTGCGGTTCGATCTCGGCTTCTCGTCGATCTACGGCAAGCCGGTCGCCACCGTGATCCTGGAGCGGCTGCCGCCGACGCTGTTGCTGATGACCGCGTCGCTGTCGTTCGCGTTCTTCGCCGGCCTGGTGCTCGGCGTGATTGCGGCGCGCGGCGTCAACAAATGGCCCGACACGCTGATCTCGACGCTCGGCCTGATTTTCTACGCGACGCCGTCGTTCTGGTTCGGGCTGATGGCGATCGTGGTGTTCTCGGTCTATCTGCAATGGCTGCCGGCCGGCGGCTTCGAGGACATCGGCGCCGCCTCGACCGGCCTCGCGCGGACGCTCGACATCGCCAGCCATCTGGTGCTGCCGACGCTGACGCTCGGACTGATCTTTCTGGCGATCTATCTGCGGATCATGCGGGCGTCGATGCTGGAGGTGCTGAACCTCGATTTCGTCCGTACCGCGCGCGCCAAGGGGCTCGACGAGACCCGCATCGTCGTCCGCCACGTGCTGCGCAACGCGCTGTTACCGATGGTGACGCTGATCGGACTGCAGGCCGGCACCATGCTGGGCGGCTCGGTGGTGGTCGAGAGCGTGTTCTCGCTGCCCGGCCTCGGCCGGCTTGCTTATGAATCGGTGGTGCAGCGCGACCTCAACACTTTGCTCGGCATCGTGTTCGTCTCGGCGCTGCTGGTGATCGCCGTCAATTTTCTGGTCGACCTGCTCTATGCGCGGCTCGACCCGCGCATCTCCGCCGGGGCCTGAAGCGATGGATGCGATCAAGCGCTATTTCCGCAGCCCCGCCGCCATCGTCGGATTGATCTTGCTATTGCTGGTGATCGGGATGGCGATCAGCGCCGGCTGGTTGTATCCGCGGGATCCGTTGTCGCTCGCCGGCCGGCCGCTGATCTGGCCGTTCTCGAATCCGCGCTTCCTGCTCGGCACCGACAATTCCGGCCGCGACATCGCCGCGCAGATTTTCCACGGCGCACGGATCGCGCTCTTGATCGGCGGCGCGGCGACCGCGATCGCGGTGCTGATCGGCGTGCTGATCGGCGCCTTCGCCGGCTATTTCGGCGGATGGATCGACACCGTGCTGATGCGGATCACCGAGGCGTTCCAGATCCTGCCGAACTTCGTGCTGCTGCTGGTGCTGGTCGCGGTGTTCGGCTCGACGCTGACCACCGTGACGATCGCGGTCGGCATCGTGTCGTGGCCGGCGCCGGCGCGGCTGACCCGCGCCGAGTTCCTGTCGCTGCGCAACCGCGAATTCGTTCAGGCCGGCCGCACCCTCGGGATGAAGGATTTGCAACTGATCCTCGGCGAGATCCTGCCCAACGCGCTGCCGCCGGTGATCGTCTATGCCAGCGTGGTGATGGCGGTCGCGATCCTGCTGGAGAGCGCGCTGGCGTTTCTGCGACTGTCCGATCCCAACGTCGCATCGTGGGGCAATCTGATCGGGCTCGGCCGCGACGTGCTGCGCGTGCAGTGGTACGTCGCCGCGATCCCGGGTCTCGCGATCCTGATCACCGTGCTGGCGGTGTCGCTGGTCGGCCAGGGCCTCAACGACGCGCTCAATCCGAGGCTGAAGGGACGATGACGGAGACCAAGCCCGCCGTCCTGACGCTCGACCGGCTCAGCGTGCGACTGCCCGGAGGCGCTGATCGCGCGCACGCGGTGCGCGATGCGTCGCTGACAATCGCCGCCGATGAAATTCTCTGCGTGGTCGGCGAGTCCGGCTCCGGCAAATCGATCATGGCGAACGCGGTGATGCAGCTGTTGCCGGGCGGCGTCGCGCTCGACGGCGGACGCGTGCTGTTCGAGGGCCGCGACCTGGCGCAGGCCAGCGCCGCGGAGATGCGCAGCGTGCGCGGCGCCGGCATCGCGATGGTGTTTCAGGAGCCGATGACCGCGCTCAATCCGCTGCGCAGCATCGGCGACCAGATCGGCGAGATGTTCCGCATCCACACAAGGCTGTCGAAGCAGGAGATCCGCGCCAAGGTGCTGGCGCTGCTCGAAGACGTCCGGATTCCCGATCCGCCACGCACCGTCGACGCCTATCCGCACGAACTGTCCGGCGGCCAGCGCCAGCGCGCGATGATCGCGATGGCGCTAGCGCTCGACCCTAAATTGTTGATCGCCGACGAGCCGACCACCGCGCTCGACGTCACCACGCAGGCGCAGATCCTGACGCTGATCCGCGAATTGCAGCATCGCCGCAACACCGCGGTGCTGTTCATCACCCATGATTTCGGCGTGGTCGCCGAGATCGCCGATCGGGTCGCGGTGATGCAACGCGGCATCATCGTCGAACAGGGCGCGGCCGACGACGTGCTGCATCATCCGCAACATCCCTACACACGGCAACTGATCGCGGCGGTGCCCCCGCTGACGGCGCCGCCGCCGCGGCCGATCTCGACCGAGACCATCCTCGACATCGCCGACGTCACCAAAACGTTCCGCACCGGCGGCTTTCTCGGCCGCGGCGCGCGCGTTACGCATGCGGTGAAGTCGGTGTCGCTGAAGCTGCCACGCGGCGCCACGCTCGGCATTGTCGGCGAAAGCGGCTCCGGCAAGTCGACGCTGGCGCGCTGCATCATCCGGCTGCTCGATCCCGACGGCGGCTCGATCCTGCTCGAGGGCCGCGACTGGGCGACGATGCCGCGCGAGCAGGTGCGGCGCGAGACCCGGCACATGCAGATGGTGTTTCAGGACCCGTTCGCCTCACTCAATCCGCGGCACAAGGCCGAGGAGCTGGTGGCGCAGGGGCCGATCATCCACGGCACGCCGCGCGCGCAGGCGATCAGGGAAGCGCGCGAGCTGTTCGCGCTGGTCGGGCTCGATCCCGCGTCCGGCGACCGGCTGCCGCACGAATTCTCCGGCGGCCAGCGCCAGCGGATCGGGCTGGCACGGGCGCTGGCGCTGAAGCCGGACGTGCTGATCGCCGACGAGGCGGTGTCGGCGCTCGACGTGTCGGTGCAGGCGCAGGTGCTGAAACTGCTCGCGAATTTACGCGAGCGGCTCGGCCTGTCGATCGTGTTCATCACCCACGATCTGCGCGTGGCGGCGCAGATCTGCGATCTCGTCGCGGTGATGAAGGACGGCGAAGTGGTCGAGCACGGCCCCGCCGGCGAGGTGTTCAACGCGCCGCAGCATCCGTATACGCAGGCCCTGCTCGCCTCGATCCCCGGCGGCGATTTTGCGCGGAGTCATCCGGTCGAGCCGGTCGAGGCCTGAGCGCTCTCGACTTGTTACTCCGTCGTCATCCTGCAGGATGACGCTGCGTGAGAGGCGAAGGCCTTTGACAAGAAGGCTGGACCGACTACGCGATCTCCTTCCTGTCTCGATGCCGGTACAGCACCATCATCAGCGGCGCGAACGGGCGGAGCAGCTCGTTCGCCGGGATCGGGGTCGGCTCGGTGAACGGCAGCGCCAGTTGGTTGTCGGGCACACCGCGCACCGCCTTCGACAGCTCGTCGCCGAGCGCGATCGACAGCGCGACGCCGCGGCCGTTGCAGCCGGTCCAGCCATAGGCATTGGGACCGAGGCGATGGATGTGCGGCAGGTAGTCCGTCGTCATGCCGATGAAACCGTTCCAGACATAGTCGAACTTCACTTCGCCGATCTGCGGCCACAGATTCTGCAGCCGCTTGCCGACCCGCGCCTTCAGGGTCGCGGCCTGATTGAACGGCCGGATGATCGCGCCGCCGGTGACGAAGCGGTTGCGCGCATCGAGGCGGCCGAAGATCAACTCGCCATGGGTGTCGGACATCGCCTGACGGCCCGGGATCATGCTCTTGCGCACATTGTCGCCGAGCGGCTGCGTCGCCATCTGCCACGACCGCACCGGCATCACCTCGCCGGCGATCGACGGCGCCAGCGTTTTCGAGAACTCGCCGGTGTAGGCGTTGCTGGCGACCACCAGCGCGCGACTACTGATTTCGCCCTGCGCGGTTTTGACGATCCAGCGATCGCCGCGCCGCTCGATGCTCAGCGCCGGCGAGCGCACGAAAATACGCCCGCCCTGCGCCAGCACGGTGCGTGCCAGCCCGCGCGCCAATGCGAGCGGATTGATGTGGCCGCCGGTCCTGTTCCAGAAGCCGCCGAACCAGGCGTCGGAGCCGAGCATCTCGCGGGTCTGGTCACGCGACAGCAACTCGACCGGCGCGCCGAATTTCGACCATTGCCGGACGCGGCGTTCGGCGATCTTGATCCGGCCGGGCGAATGCACCGGCTGCACCCAGCCGTTCTGCTCCTGCTCGGCGTCGATCGCGTGCCGCTTGGCGACGTCGAACAGAATCGAGGCGCTGTCGCGAATCAGCCCGACCAACCGCTCGCCGGCGGCGCCGTGTTTGGCGACGATGTCTTCGGGATCCGGCCGCGACAGCGTCGGGATCACCTGGCCGTTGTTGCGGCCGGAGGCGCCCCACCCCGGTTCGGCGGCCTCGATCACGGCGACGTCGACGCCGGCCTCGCGCAGATGCAGCGCGGTCGACAGACCACTAAAGCCCGCCCCGATCACGATCACGTCGGCCGCCTCGGAGCCGCGCAATTCGGGCAATGCCGGCCCCGGCGGCGTCACCGCGTGCCACAGCGATTCCGGCCAGCGAACCTCGGCACTCATGCGGGGAGTCCTTCCATCAATTCAACAGCGTACAGATCGCCATCCGTCGACGCATCGGGTTGCGGCGCAGCGGCGATCTCGCTAGCCTAATATGCCGGATTTTTGGGGAGTAGAGCCAGCGTGTCACTGCAATATGTCGTCGGAATCGATCACGCCGTCATCATGGTCAAGGATCTGGATGCGGCCGCGGCCAATTGGCAACGGCTCGGCTTCACGCTGTCGCCGCGCGGCACCCACAGCGCCGCGCTCGGCTCCGGCAATTACACCATCATGTTCGGGCAGGACTACATCGAGTTGCTCGGCATCCTGACCCCGACCGAGCACAACGCGCCGAGCCGCGCCTTCCTCGACGAACGCGGTGACGGCATCGAGCGGATCGCCTTCACCACCACCGACGCCGCCAAGGGCGCCGACGAACTGCGCGACCTCGGCCTCGCCGCGATCGGCCCGATCGATTTCGGCCGGCCGGTGCAACTGCCGGGCGGCGGCGAAGGCGAAGCACGCTTCAGCATCTTCCAATGGCCGCTCAATGAAGCGCCCGCCGGCCTGCGCATTTTTGCATGCCAGCACCACACCCGCGACACGGTGTGGATTCCCGAATTGCTGCGCCACGCCAACACCGCGGCCGGGCTGGTGCGGGTGATCATCACCGCGCCGCGGCCGGAGAGCGATGCCCGGCACATTCTGCGGCTGATCGACGGCGAGCAATATTCCGAGCCCGACGGCAGCGTTGTGGTGCCGTCCGGATCGGACCGCGCCGAATTCGCCTTCGTCGCGCGGGACACGTTGGCGCAGCATTATCCAGGCGTATCGCTGGACGGCGTGCCGGAGCGCGGCGGCGCCGGGCTGATCATCGCGGTGACCGACCTCGCCGCGACCGCAAAGGCCGTCGGCGCTGCCGGCGTCACGCTCGGCGACCGGCTGGTGGTGCCGCCGGGCGCGGCGAACGGCGTGCTGCTGGTGTTCGTCCAACGCTGAACCAGCGGCGCATCTCAGGAACTTTTCCCGGTCAGGCGCGTTTGAGCGCCATCGAGTCCTTGCTCGACGGTCTGAAGCGTGCGGGTGCCCAGCAAGGGACGCCCGAATTCCGGGAGCGCTGGCTGTGCCAGTGACTGAAAATGTCCGACGCCTACGTGATTGAAGTCAGCTCGCGCACCGCGGGCATCGTCGTTCGCGACGGACGCAATTTCTGCTTCCACGCCGCGCACCAGGATTTCCACAGCCTGGAGCGCCGGACCTTCGCCTCGCTGGTCGCCGCCCAGAACGCGGCGTCGCGCTGCGCCGAGCAGATCCGCAAGCTGATGCGCTGAGGCCCCTCTCTTTTCGTCATTGCCGGGGAAGCGAAGCAATCCAGAGCGCCGGGCAACGGGCTTCTGGATTGCTTCGTCGCTGCGCTCCCCGCAAGGACCGGGGTTACGCTCGAATCTTCTCTGGCTCGACCCGCCGCGTCTCCGGCATCAGCAGCCACACCAAGGTGAATCCAAATGCGGCGACCGCGGCCAGCCCGGTGAAGGCGGCCGGGCTGCCGAACTTGTCTGCGACGAGGCCGGCCACCACGGTGCTGAGCGACGCGCCGATCCCGCTCGCGGTGCCGACGACGCCCTGCGCAAAGCTGAAATGCCCGCTGCCGAACGCGACATCGGCGATGATCAGCGGCACCAGCACGCTGAACACCGCGGCGGTGACGCCGTCGAACAATTGCACCGCCACCAGCAGATATGGATCGGTCACGCTCGCGAACAGCAAACCGCGGATCGCCAGCGCGCCGAAGCCCGCAAACAGCAGCGGCTTGCGGCCGATCGACTGTGCGAGGCGTCCGACTGTCGGCGAGAACAGCGCGACGATCGCTTGCGGAACAATGATGCAGAACGCGATCAGCGCCGGCGCGGAGTCGCTGGAGCGGGTGGTGACCGCGCTCGCCATCAGCGGCAGCATCGCGGCGTTGGCGAGCTGCAGCGTCAGCATCGCTGCGGCGAACACCAGCAGCGGCCGCTGCCGCAGCAGGCTCGCGAGACCGGCGGCGCGAAAGCCCGGCGTCTCGTCGCGGCGCTCCGCGCCGTGCGCCCGGGCGGAGTCGATTTCGTGTCCCCGGATGCGCGACAATGCGATCAGCGTCGGAATCACCAGCAGGCACGTCACCAGAAACACCGAGCGGCTCGACAACAGATAGCCGGCGGTCCCCATCACGGCGGCGGCGACGCCGTTGCCGAGCGAGGCGCAGCGCGCGTTGCGGCCGAGCCGCTCGCCGATCGCGTAGCGGCCGACCAGGCCGAGGCTGATCGCAGCGATCGAGGGCCCGAGCACACAGCTCGCCGCGGCGTGCAGCGTCGCGGCCGCCATCACCACCGGAAAGATCGGCATCGCCGCATAGGCCAGCGCCGCGACGCCGATCGCCGCGACGGCAACGCCGGCGACACGGCGTTCGTCGCGCGCGGCGTCGACGATCGCGCCGCCGGGCATCTGGCCGATCAGGCCGACGATGCCACCGACCGACAGCACCAGCCCGATCTCCACCTGGGTCCATTTCTGGGTGGTGAGATACACCGCGATGAACGGACCAAAGCCGGTCTGCACATCGGCGAGGAAGAAGATGAACCAGTCGAGCCCGCGCTGGCTCTGCCGGGACGGCGCGCGCGCCGGCTCAGGAGTGTTCGACGATTCAGCCCGAGACGAAGCGTGGTCATCGTCCCGACCGGGTCCGGCTCCACGATCGGGAGGTGGCGCGCTCAGCCTACTTCTCCGGCCCGAACTCGAGCGGCGACAGCTTGCCCGATGCGCCGAGCACCACGACGAGCTGATCGTCCTTGTACTCCGGCGCCGCGCGGACCTGATCCCGGGTCAACGCCAGCGTGACCTTGTCCTCCTTCTTGGCGACCTTGCCGAACTTCAACGCCGCCCAATCGACCGCGATCTTGCGGCTGCCAACGCCGAGAAAGCCGCCGAAATCGATGATTGCGGCCCGCGGCTTGCCCTCTTTATCGACCACGATATCCACGATGCGGCCCATATCCTCGTCGGCGGCGCTGCGCACTTGGCGGCCGAGCACGCCGCGCGCGTCGTCCGAGCTGATCACCGTCACCGATGGTGGGGCCGCCTTCGCGGCCGCGGCGGATTGGTCCGGCTCCGCCGGATCGGCGCGAAGCGCGGCAGAGCCGACGCTGGTGATCATCACAATGGCGAACGCAGTACTGAACCGGATATGCATCGACCTCTCCACGATGATGCGCCGCGCATCGAGCGAGTGACGTCCGGCTCAGCGCGCCAGCACGATCGAAACTTGAATCCGCCCATCGGTGCGCAACACCTCCATCGAGACACCCTCGCCGTGCCGGCGAATGCGCAGATCGACACTGGAATCACCGAGCCGCAAATCGCGCAGCACCACCATATTGAGGAACGCCGGCAGCCGCGGATTGACCAGCCGGATCTCACGGTGATCGGCGTTGAAATGCACGCCGAGCGCGGCTTCGAGCAATGTGAACGGCGTCGCGCTGGCCCAGGCCTGCGGCGCGCACGCCACCGGATATAAAGTCGGGCCGCGGCGGCGTTCGCGCTGGAAGCCGCAGAACAATTCCGGCAGCCGACGCAACTCCATATAGGTCGCGGCGTCGAACAGGCCCTTGAAAACATTCTCGACCGCGGCCTTGAAGCCGTAGCGCGCGAGGCCGAGCGCGATCAGAGCGTTGTCGTGCGGCCAGATCGAGCCGTTGTGATACGACATCGGATTGTAGCGCGGCTCACCGCAGGCGATGGTGCGAATGCCCCAGCCTGAGAAGAAATGCGGCCGCATCAGATCGGTCGCGACCAGCCGCGCCCGATCGGTCCGGACGATTCCGGTGAACAGCAATTGCCCGGCATTCGAGCTTCGCACCTTGCACGGCCGCTTTTCGCCGTCGAGCGCGAGCGCGTAGGTGCCGAGCTCCTCGCACCAGAACGCACGCTCGAACTGGGCTGCGAGCCGCTCGGCCTGGTTATCGAGCTGATCGGCTCGATCGATCAGCCCCAGCCGTCGCGCGCACAGCGCTGCAAGCCGCTTGCCGGCGAACACATAGCCTTGCACTTCCGCGAGCGCGATGTAACCCTCGGCGAGCTTGCCGTCGGCGTGGAAGATCGCGTCGTACGAATCCTTCCAGCCCTGATTCTGCAGGCCCTGCTCGGTCGCTCGCTGATACTCGACGAAGCCGTCGCGATCCGGATCGCCCGGCCCGTCGATCCAGCCGAGCGCCTTCTCGATCGCCGGCCACAATTCCTTCAACGTCGCATCGTCGCCGGTGCGCTCGACATAAAGTCCCGCGAGCATCACGAACAGCGGCGTTGAATCCACGCTGCCGTAGTACTGCGCAAACGGCACCTCGCGCAGCGCCGCCATTTCGCCGCCGCGCATCTCGTGCAGGATCTTGCCCGGTTCGGCATCGTTCAGCGGATCGACCGCCGTTGCCTGATGGGCTGCGAGCCGGCGCAGCACGCCGCGCGCGACGCGCGGATCGATCCACAGCATCTGCAGCGCGGTGATCAGTCCGTCGCGTCCGAACGTCGTCGAGTACCAGGGAATGCCGGCATACGGGTAGCGACCTTGCGGCGTCTCCGTCGTCAGAATGTTGAGGTCGGCCATCGCCTGGCACAGCACTTCGTTGAAGATATCGTTCGACGTCTCGATGGTGGTGCCGCCGGAGGTCGTCTGCCGCATCTCGCGACGGTGCGCGAGCAGGCTGCGGAAGAACGGCAGCAGCTTCTGCGCCGCCGGCTTGTTGCAGCTCACGGCAACGAACACCGAAACCGTCTGTTGCGGCGCCAGCGTGATCTGATAGACGGCGCGATTGACCTTCAAATCCGCCGGCGCCGGATCGAAAGTGACGATTGTACTGCGGGTTGCGTGGTCGAGACCGCGATACTCGAAGATGACTTCGCTCGACGATAGTCTGCGGCTGACGAATTCGCCGCGCCGTGGGCGCACGCTGCCGCGAACCTCGAACAGATCGGCGAAATCGTTATCGAAGTCGAGCGTCAGGTCGAAACTCGCTTCGGCGTCGCCGTGGTTCTGCAGGCCGACCCGCTGAAACGCCGTGCCGCGCCAGAGGAAGATCGTGCGCACGATATGCAGCAGGTCCTTCGCCAGGACCAGGCGACCATCACGATAGATGTCCGGATTGGTCAGATCGACGGTCAGCGCAGAATTGTCGTCGCGCAGATTGGAGCCGAGCAGCAGCGGCTGGACGTCGGCGATCTGCAACTGCAGCTTGGCGAGATAGCGCGTATCGGCATTGAAGAGTCCATCGGCGCCGACGGCCGTGCCGAGGTCCCCGTGACTATCGATCACCAGAAAGGTGTCGTCGTGCTTCAGCACGGTTCGCGGACGCGCCGCCTGCCCGACCATCGCGATGTAGAACGGCGATTCCGCGGTCGGCTCGACGTCCGCGGCGACGACGGGCTGCGAAATTACATGAGTGAGCATCCATCGACCCCATCGGCTTGCTGATTACACGGCCGAGACAGCCGCGACGCGGACGCAGATACGAGGACGCTACTAGCGGACTCAGGCGACATGCGTCGCCAGGCGGCTGATCTCGCGCGCAACCAGTTCACGGTACGGACCCTGGCCCTGCATCAGCCGATCCGGCGGACCATCTTCGATAATCCGGCCGGATTGCAGCAGAACCACGCGGTCGAAATTGCGCAGCGTCGCCAAACGGTGGGCGATCGCGATCACCGTACGCCCATGCATCAGCCGCGCCAATGCCTCGCGGATGGCTTCTTCCGATTCCGAATCGAGCGCAGCGGTCGCTTCGTCGAGCAGCAGGATCGGCGCATCCTTCAGGAACGCGCGCGCGATCGCAAGCCGCTGGCGCTGACCGCCGGACAGCTTGACGCCGCGATCGCCCACCATGGTGTCGAGTCCCTCGGGCAGCTTCTCGACGAAATCGCAGCGCGCCGCGATCGCCGCGCGCAGCACCTCTTCGTCGGTGGCCTCGGGACGGCCATAGCGGATGTTGTCCCGGATCGAGCGCTGAAACAGCGAAATGTCCTGCGGAACCACCGAAATGGCGGCGCGCAGGCTGTGCTGCGTGACGCGTGAAATGTCCTGGCCGTCGATGGTGATGCTGCCGCTCTGCGCGTCGTAGAACCGTTGCAGCAATACGAACAGCGTTGACTTGCCGCCGCCCGAGGCGCCGACCAATCCGACGCGCTCGCCGGCATTGAGCCGCAGCGTGAAGCGATCGAACACTTTCGATCCGCCCGGATAATTGAAGGAGACATTGTTAAAGGCGATCGCCGCCCCTGCCCGCGCCAACGGCTCGGCCTCGGGATGATCGCTGAGTTCGTGGGGAACGAGCAGCGTCGCGATCGCCTCTGACAGCCGGGCGACGTGCTGCGTGACATCGACCAGCGCCACCGCCAGATCGCGCGTCGCGTGCAGGATTGACAGTCCCAATGTGCAGATCAGCACCACATCGCCGGTCGACGCGCCACCGCGCTGCCACAGCTGAATCGCCCAGGCGAGCAACGCCACGGTGAGAATCACGGTGATCACGGCGTGTAACAGCCGGAGCCGCTCGAGATAACGCAGGCTGCGACCGCGGGCGTTGACCTCGAGATTGACGGTGTTCTCGAACCGGGCGTGCTCGTATCCGAGCCCGCAGAAAGCGCGGACCAGCGGCATATTATTGATCACGTCCACCATTTCGCCGTCGACGGTCGCGGCCTTGTCGGCGAATTCGTCGTGCAAGGGCTTGCCGTCCGCGGCCAGCTTGAACACCAGCGCCATCAGCAAAGCGGAGGCGATCGCCAGCACAAGCGCCATCTTCGCACTGACCGTCGCGATCAGGGCAATCGACAGGACGGTCGCGATGCAAGGCGGCAACACATTCCAGACGAACATGTTTTCGATGGTGAAAACCGCGTTCGAAGTCGCCGTGATGCGACTCGACAGCATCCCGGGCAGGCGATCGGAGAAATAGCTCGGCGCATGGCCGGTGAGATGCCGGAACATGTCACGCCGCAGATCCGCGGTGACGCCGACGAAGGTGAAACTCCCGACCCAGCTGGCGATCCGCCAGAGGAAATTGTCGGCGGCGATCAGCGATATCAGGAAGAGGAAGCCGAGCCAGACGACGCCCGACTGCCCGCGCGTGAGGCCATCGACCAGATATTTCACGCCGTACTGAGTGCCCACCGAACACGCGACCGCCAGCAGAACGCATCCAAGAATGACCAGATGCGTGCCCGGACGCTGACGCAAATAGCGCAAGATGAAGGCAAACGGGCGCCGCGAATAACCTGAAAGAGAGTCCATAAAAGTCCGCCTCTGCAACGCATCTTCGCCCATGTCACAAGCGATAGACGCCTTCGCTCCGGTACACCGCCCCTGATCGATTCACGGGCGAACGCAAAAGGACATCGGGAAGTGGCATCAACAAGACAGCACGGTGGAAGAAGTGCGCGCTCCTTAGGAACCTCGCATCTGCAAAATCGTTCCCGTCGTGGCAATGCCGGTGCCGTTCGATAAATCCTGCTTTGTTCCACCGCGAAAGAAGGAGACATGTCGATGCGCATTGCGCAGGTTGCTCCGCTGACGGAGGCTATCCCGCCCAAGCTCTACGGCGGTACGGAAAGAGTCGTGCATTGGTTGACCGAAGAACTCGTCGCGCTCGGACACGACGTGACGCTGTTCGCCTCCGGCGATTCCACGACGTCGGCGAAACTCGAGGCGACCTGGCCGAGAGCGCTCCGCCTCGATGGCGCGGTGCGCGACGCCAACGCGCTGCACATGGTCATGCTGGAGCAGGTGCGACAGCGTTGTGACAAAGAGGAATTCGATCTCCTCCATTTCCATCTCGATTACTATCCCTGGTCGCTGTTTCGTCGACAGCCGACGCCCTTCATTACAACGCTGCATGGCCGTCTCGATTTGCCCGAGCATCAGCCGGTGTTCGCGGCTTTCGCAGATGTGCCGGTGGTCTCGATTTCGGATTCGCAGCGGCGCCCGGTGCCGAAGGCGAACTGGATCCGCACCATCCATCACGGGCTTCCGGCCGACCTGCTGACGCCGCTGGTCCGCAAGCCGAGCTATCTCGCGGTACTCGGGCGGATCGCGCCGGAGAAGGGCGTCGACCGTGCGATCCGGATCGCGATCCGCGCCAATGTCCCGCTGAAGATCGCGGCGAAGGTCGACCGGGCCGACCTGGAGTATTTCGAACAGGTCATCGAGCCGATGTTGCGTCACCCGCTGATCGAGTTCATCGGCGAAATCGGCGACCAGGAGAAATCCGAGTTTCTCAGCGGCGCGCTGGGATTGCTGCTGCCGCTGGATTGGCCGGAGCCGTTCGGCCTGGTGATGATCGAATCGCTCGCGTGCGGCGCGCCGGTGATCGCCTATAACCGCGGCTCAGTCCCCGAGATCATCGAACAGGGACTGACCGGATTCATCGTCGAGGACGAGACCAGCGCGGTGACGGCTGTGCATCAACTCGAAGATCTCGATCGCTCCGCGATCCGCGCACGGTTCGAGGAGCGCTTCACGGCGCGGCGGATGGCGCTCGACTATCTGGCGGCCTATCGAGGCCTGCTCGCAAAGGCCGTTCCACCGCGGATCAAGCTGGTGTCGGGCGAATAATCGGCCCGCGGTCGATCGGACGAGTAATCGGCGCGGGCAACCGCGCCGATGTCGTGATCGCGTTTTCGAGCGAAGCGGAGATCGGCTCCGTGACGCCAACGTGTCAGACAAGAAATTAGAGCGCCAGTTCTGATTCGATCAGAACCGGAGAAGCTTTAAGACGCTGCCGGCCGGCGCCGCCGCACCAGTTTTTCGAACAGCGGCAGCAGCCCGCGCGGCGTGACGAGAATCACGACGATCACCACCACGCCGTAGATGAAGTAGTGCAGCCCCGGCACGGCGCCGCCGAGCTGGCCACGCAACACTTCGCCCAGCGGCACCAACAGCAATGCGCCGAGCGCCGGGCCGAAGGCGCGGCCGAGCCCGCCGACGGTGGCGAACAGCACGATCTCGATGGTGATCAGCGGCGACGCCAGCAGATAGGGATCGGCGAAGGTCAGATAACGGACATAACAGGTACCGACGATCGAGGTCAGCACCGCCGAGATGGTCATCGCGATCATCTTGTGCCGCAGCACATCGACGCCGATCGCCTGCGCCGCCTTCTCGTTGTCCCGGATGGTGCGCAGATAATAGCCGAGCGGCGAATTCAGAATGGCGACATTGATCAGCGCGATCGTCGCGGCGAGCCCGAGCATCACCCAGAATGCGCCGCGGACGCCGCCGAACTGGAACGCCCAGACGTCGCCGGTGTCGCGCGGCAGCAGCAGGCCCGACGCGCCACCGAGGAATTCCCAGCCCTCGACCACGATCGCCGCCATCTCGGCGAAGGCCAGCGTGATCAGCACGAACGACAGATGCCCGAGCTGAAACCGGAAATCGATCCACGCGATGATCGCGCCGAGCAACCCGGCGATCGCGGCGGAAATCACCAGCCCCGCCCACATATTGATGCCGAGCTTGACCAGCAGCGCGGTCGAGAGCATCGCGCCGGTGCCGATGAACAGGCTGTGCGCCAGCGAAATCTGTCCGGCCATCCCGCCGACGATGTTCCACGCCGAGGCCAGCGCGACATAGACCAGCGCGATGGTGAGGATATGGAGATAGTAGCTGTTCAGCATCAGCGGCAGCGCCGCGGTGAGCAGCAGCGCGCCCCACAGCCACGGCGACGCCAGCGTCTTGTAGAAGCCCTGGCCGATCATGACGTCCTCCAGGTCAGCCCCTGCGGACGGAACAGCATGATCAGCACGAAGATCGCATAGGGCACCAGCCGCCCCAGCGTGTCCGAGACATAGACCGTGCCGAATGCTTCGGCGATGCCGATCACCAGACCGCTGATCATGATGCTGACGAAATTCGTCATGCCCCCGAGCACCACGACCAGCAGCGTGATCACGGTGTACTGCAAGCCCTGGGTCGGCTGGATCGGCGTGCCCGGCAGCAACAGCGCCGCGGCGACCGCGAGAATGCCGAGGCCGATCGCGAAGGTGACGACCTGGACGCGACCGACGTCGACGCCCATCAGCGCCGCAGCGCGCGCGTTCTGATGCACGGCGCGGATCGAACGGCCGAAATCGGTCGAGCGCAGCATCACGTACAGCCCGATCGCCATCGCGAAGGCGACGACGAAGGCGATGACATGCGGCATCCGCAGCACCACGTCGCCGAGAATGATCAGCTTGGATTCGACGATCGAGGGCGTGCGCGCCGGCTGGCCGCCGAACACCATCATGATGCCGTTCTGCAGCAACAGGCTGAGACCGAGCGTGAGCTGCACGATCATCAGGAACTGATGCCCCGCCATCGGCCGCAGCAGGAAGCGATAGACCAGCGCGCCGAGCGCCGCCATCACCGGGATGGTGATCAGCACCGAGACGTAAGGGTCCAGCGCGAAGGCGGAGAACAGCGCCAGCGAGATGAACATCGCCAGCGAGATGAAATCGCCATGGGCAAAATTGACGATGCCGCTGACGCCATAGACCAGCCCCATGCCCAGCGCCAACAACCCGTAGGTGCTTCCGATCAGAACGCCTTGCGCCAAGGCCTGCCAGAGTTCGTTCACTTCAGTCTCCTCACAGACCCAGATAGGCTTGCCGCGTTCGCGGATCGTCGCGCACGACATCGGCGTCGCCTTCGACGGCGATCTGTCCGCGTTCGAGCACGTAGCAACGCTGCGCGTGCCGCAGCGTCAGATTGAGATTCTGCTCGACCAGCAGTATCGTCAGGCCGTCACTGTGCAGCCGGTCGATGATCTCGAAGATGTACTGGACGAACAGCGGCGAGAGCCCGAGCGACGGCTCGTCCAGCATCAGGACGCGCGCCTCGGCCATCAGGCCGCGGCCGATCGCCAGCATCTGCTGCTCGCCGCCCGACAGCGTGCCCGCCGCCTGCGACAGCCGCTCCTGCAACCGCGGAAACAGCTCGAGCACCTTGGTCATCTGCGCGGGCCGATGCGGCCTGGCGCGATCGCAGAACCCGCCGAGCAGCAGGTTCTCGCGCACGCTCATCTCCGGAAACACCAGCCGGCCCTCCGGCACCTGAATGATGCCGAGCTCGACCCGCTGCTGCGAGGTCGCGCGGGTGATGTCCTGTCCCTCGAACAGGATCTTGCCCGCCATCGGCGACACCAGGCCGGACAGACAATTGATCAGCGTGGTCTTGCCGGCGTTGTTGGCGCCGAGCAGCCCGACGATATCGCCGCTGGCGAGCCTGATCGACACGTCGCGCAGGATCGGCGATCCGCCATAGCCCGCGACCAGCCCCTCGACCTCAAGCATCGAGATGCTCTCCGAAATATGCGTCGATCACCTTGCGGTCCTTGATGATGGAATCCGGCGTGCCTTCGGCGATCTTCTCGCCGAAATTGATCACCACCATCCGTGTCGCCATTCGCATGATCACCGGCATCACGTGCTCGACCATCACGATGGTGACGCCGGCGCGGTTGAGGTCGCGGATGATCGCCATCGGCGCCTCGGTCTCGGCCATCGTCAGCCCCGCCATCACTTCGTCGAGCAGGATGCACTGCGGGTCGGTCGCGACGCATTTGGCGACTTCGAGCAGCTTCTTGTCCTGCAGCGACAGCGTCGCCGGGGTTTCGTCGAGCTTGCCGCCGAGGCCGACGCGGGTCAGCACTTCGGCCGCGTAGTCGGTCGCCTGCCGGATCGGCCGTCGGGTCAGCGCCGCGGTGGTGACCACCTCCAGCGTCGTCATGTCGGCGAAGGTCTGCACGATTTGGAAACTTCGGATCAGCCCGCGCCGCGTCAGCCGGTCCGGCGACACGCCGGTGATGAGGCGGCCGTCGAACTTCACCTCGCCGCTGGACGGCGGGGTGAAGCCGGAGATGACGCCGAACAGCGTCGTCTTGCCGGCGCCGTTCGGGCCAATGATGCCGAGGATCTCGCCCTTCTCCACGGCAAAGCTGACGTCATTCAGCGCCTGCAGGCCGCCGAACCGCTTACTGACTCTGTCGACCTCGAGCAGCGGCACGGCCGGCTCAGCTCTTCGGACGCGGAGCGGACTGCGCGAACTCCTTCGGGAACACCACCTCCTGCGCCTGATCCGGCATCCACTGCACCATCATCGCGGAGCCGTCCTTCGGCAGGCGATCGTCGGCGAATTGCAGTCCCTTCGGCTTGGCGATGTAGAGATCGGGATGGCCGGCCGGAATCTCGAAGGCCTTGAGCGCGGCCAGCAGCGCATCGCTTTCGAGCGACGCGGTCTTCTCCAGCACATGCTGCAGCACGCGGGCGCCCTGCGCGTATTGGATGGCGCCCTGCCCGATGCGGTCGAGCTTGGCGACGTCGCGAAGTTCGGCGACGATCTTCTGCATCGAATCGATCTTGGCGCCGGGGCTGAATCCGGTCATCGCGAACAGATTGCGGGTCAGCACCGCCTTGCCGATCTCCGGCCCGAGGTCCTTCCACAGCGTCAGGTCCGAATAGCCGCCGGTGCCGCCGATGAACAGGCTGTTGTGATAGTTCAGATTGTAGCGCGCCTGATGCAGCAGAATGCCGTCGCGCGGCGTCACCAGGCCGGTGACGATGTCGGGCTTCAGCGAGCGGATGCGGATCATCGCCGAGGTTTGATCCTGCGCCTTGGTGTCGAGCGGCGCTTCGCCGATCACCTCGATGCCGGTGGCCTTCAGCTTCTCCAGCAGGAATTTGTTGACCTGCTGGCCGGCCTCGTAGTTCGAGTAGCTCATCACCGCGGTCTTGACCGGGAACTTGGCGTCGTCGCGCAGCGACTTGATGAAATCGTTGATCGTCTGGGCGTAGCCGCGGTCGTAAGGGTAGCCCAGCGAGAACATGTAGTTCGAGTGCGCGCCGCCGGCCCAGATCGACAGCGTCGGCACCTTCAATTCGTCCAGCACCGGCGTCAGCGCCAGCATCTGCGCGCTGAGGATGGTGCCGGTCAGCAGATGCACCTTCTCTTCGGTGATCAGCCGCCGCGCTTCGGTCGCGGTGCGGGCCGGCTGGCTGGTGTCATCGGCCTGGATCAGCTGGATCTTGGCGCCGTCCTTGCTCTTGATGCCGCCGGACTCGTTGATCTTCTTGATCATGTACTCGAACGCAGGCTGGCCTTCCTGCGCGTAGGCGGACAGGCTGCCGCTCATCGAGTTGATCACGCCGATCCTGATCGGAGCAGGGGCTGCGCCGGCTTTGCGGACCCAGGGAGCAGCGACCGTGCCGAGCATCAGGCCAGTCGCGCCGATTCCAAACGAACGTCGGGTAATGGACAAGGGCGTTCCTCATGTTTTGTTGTTATCGTGGCAACGCGCCGCGAAGTTATACGAGATATCGAGATGCCGTCCCAATGAAAAGTATCAGCCATGCCGGGCGCACGTCACCCGACGGGAATACACGCTTACTACCCGCGCGCCGAGCGATGAACTCAGCGCTGCAATCATTCGGACGCCCGGCGATATTCCCTTTGGCGGAATGATCAGCGTGCCTGCGAGACATCGCTAGGCTCCCGCGGTGGCAACGGTTGCAAGACCGTTGTTGATCACAACTACATCGCGCTCCGCGACCCTGGCGCGAAACGACATTTGGCCCGCGCTCTCTTTCCAGACTTCGGTCACGATGGTTTCGCCGGGATAGACCGGCGAGCTGAACCGGACCTGCATTTTCGTCAGGCGCTTCGGATCGCCGTCGCAGCACAGCTCGACCAGCGCGCGACAGACCACGCCGAAGGTGCAGAGCCCGTGCAGGATCGGCTTGTCGAAGCCGGCGTTACGGGCGACGTCCGGATCGGCATGGAGCGGGTTGTAGTCGCCGGAAAGACGATAGATCAGCGCCGCACGCGGCGAGGTGGCGATACGCGATTGCAGATCCGCGGGCCGATCGGGCAGCGGATGCGGAGAGGGCAACGGACCCGAGGCGCCGCCGAAGCCGCCGTCGCCGCGCAGCATCGTCGTCGAGGTCAGACGGCACAGCAGCCTGCCCGTCGCCTTGTCGACCACGTCGCGCTCGGACAGCAGCACCGCGCCCTTGCCGGCGCCCTTGTCGAACAGGCCGGTCACCCGCGAGCGGCCGATCACGGAGCCCTTCGGCGGCAACGGTTCGATGATCTCGAACCCCTGCTCGCCGTGCAGCACCTTGCGCCAATCGGCGCCGGTGCTCTCGTCGCCGAGCCAGAACCCCGGATAGCCCAACACCACGGCCATCGACGGCAGGACCTGAAGGTCGTCCTCATAGACGTAGCGGAGTTGATGCGGGTCGAGCGGGTCGCTGCCCAGACCGAGGCCGAGCGCGTAGAGCATGGTGTCGCGCTCGGTATAGGTCTGTTCGATGTCGGGGATGGGCCAGTCGCGCAGCGCGGCGGGATCGATCGGCATTGGACGTTTCCTGGACGTTTCCTATTTTTCTGCAGCTTGCCACCGACATCCGGCGCGCGCAATATGCGAAATCGATTTTCGCAAATTTGTACGGCGCGGCGCAATCGCGCGGCGGCGCGGGCTGGAGAACCAGATGACGGCCAAGAAACCGACGCGGCGTTCCGCGACTACGCGTCGGCCGGCGGCCAAGACGGTCGCCGAGCGGAGCGCCGTGACGCCGGCGAGCGAGGAGCGCGCACAGCGCCGCGCCAAGCAACAGGCGTTGCAACGCGCCTCGCGGCGACCGCGCGCCGGCGCGGCGGACAGCGACGACGCCGGCGGCCGGTTGTTCGTGTCGGCGCTGGCGCGCGGGCTCGACGTGCTCGGCGCATTCCGCGCCGGTGATCGCGCGCTCGGCAACCGCGAACTCGCCGAGCGCACCGGCCTGCCGAAGCCGACGATTTCGCGGATGACGCACACGCTGATCCAGCTCGGCTATCTGTCGTACGATCCGCGATCGGCGACCTATCAGCTCGGCGCGCGCGCGCTGGCGCTGAGCTACGCGGCGCTGGCCAATCTCGACGTGCGCAAGGCCGCACTGCCGATCATGACCGAGCTGGCGGAGGCCAGCCATCTGCATCTCGGGCTCGGCACCCGCGAGCGGCTGACGATGCTGAACATCGAGAGCTGCGAGGGCAATGCGCTGGTCGGGCTGCGGCTGCCGTCGGGCTCGCGCGTGCCGATGGCGACGACGGCGCTGGGCAAGGCCTATCTCGCCGCGATCGGCGACGACGAGCGCCGTTTGTTGTTCACGGAATTGCGCAAGCAGCACGGCGAGGATTGGCCGAAGATGCTGAAATCGATCGAGCGCTCGACGACCGAAATCGCCAGGCGCGGCTTCTGCCTGTCGACCGGCGAGTGGCGCAAGGACATCAATGCGGTCGGCGCCGCGATCGTCCCGCCGGCCGGCGGCGCGGTGTATGCGCTCAGCTTCGGCGGCCCGGCCTATCTGGTGTCGCCGCAGCAATTGCTCGAACAGCACGGGCCGGCGCTGGCGAAGGCGGCGAAGAGGATCAGCGCCGCGCTCGGCGCGTGACGGGCGCACGGTGTCTCAGCTCGGCTGACGCGGCCTGCCCTTCCAATAGGGCTGACGCAGCGCCGCCTTGTTGACCTTGTTGACGCTCGACAGCGGCAGCGGATCGTCGCGGAATTCGACGCTGCGCGGCGATTTGTAGTCGGCAATCGCCGAGCGGCAGAAGGCAATCAGCTCCTCGGCCGACAGCGACGAACCGGGTCGCCGCACCACGACGGCGTGCACCGCCTCGCCCCATTTCGGATGCGGGATTCCGATCACCGCGCATTGCATCACCTCGGGATGCGTCAGCACCGCGTTCTCGACCTCGATCGAATACACGTTCTCGCCGCCGCTGATGATCATGTCCTTGATGCGATCGGAGATGTAGAGATAGCCGTCGGCGTCGAACGAGCCGGAATCGCCGGTGTGCATCCAGCCGCCGCGCAGCGCCTCCGCGGTCAGCTCGGGCTTGCGCCAATAGCCCATCATCACCATCGGGCCGCGCACCACAATCTCGCCGACCTCACCGCGCTTCAGCTCGCGATCCTCGGCGTCGACCACTTTCACCTCCGCCGAGACGATCGGCCGGCCCGCCGAGCGCAGGCGGCGTCGCGGCGCCGAGGGCAGATGATCGTCGGGCGCGAGAATCGTCGCCACCGGCGACAATTCGGTCATGCCGTAGGATTGGCCGAATTTGATCGACGGGAAACGCCGCAGACATTCCTGCAGCACGGCCTCCGGCATCGGCGAAGCGCCGTAGGTGATCAGCTTCAGGCTGGAAAGATCGTAGGAATCCAGATCCGGTAGCTGAAGGATCATGCCGAGCATGGTCGGCACGAAGGTCGCAACCGTCACCTTGTGCCGCGAGATCGCCTCCAGCACCTCGGTCGGCGCAAAGCGCGGGATCACGACGTGCCGCCCGCCCATGATCGACGTCGTATAGACCCGCGCGCCGGCGCCGAGATGAAACAGCGGGCCGGCATGCAGCGCCACCGTGGACTCGTCGAAGCCGAACGACATCGCGGTGACCACCGCATTCACCCAGAGATTGCGATGGCTGAGCATCACGCCCTTCGACCGGCCGGTGGTGCCGCCGGTGTAGAACAGACAAGCGAGATCCTCGCCGCCGCGCCCGGCATCGTCGCAAGGTTCGGCATTCGCCAACGCGGACTCGTAGTCGTACACGCCGGGCAGGCCCGCCGCGGCCGCAGCCGCCACGATCGCGGTGAGGCACGAACAGGCCTCGGCGATCTGCACCGCAACATCCGCGAACGATCGATCGCACACCAGGATGGACGGCTCGGCGTCGTTCACCTGCTCGATCATTTCGGCGAGCGCGAAACGGGAATTGACCGGCACGACGACGCCGCCGGCCCATAGCGCGGCGAAGTAGCACTCGACATAAGGATGGCCGTTGGCGGCGAGGATCGCGACGCGATCGCCGGTCCCGACGCCGAACGCGCGGAACGCGGACGCCAGCCGCGACACCCGATCGAGCAATTCGCCATGCGTGAAGCTGCGTTCGCCGGCGACGATCGCCGTCTGGTCCGCGCGGAACGCGGTCGCCTTGCGAAGGCCCGACGTCAATTGCATGGCTTATTCCACCCTGTGCGTTTCTTGTTTTGTGCGTTTCTTGTTCTGTGCGCTTGTTGCTGGATGCGCTTGTCGTCGTCCGCCGCAATTCTAGCATTGCGAAAATCGATTTCGCAAATCTGCGCGCTGCGGTATAGTTCGGACAACAACAAAACGGGGAAGCGAAACATGCAAGCCGAGACCGCGCCTGACGACGCCGTCATGTTCGAGCGCCATCACGACGTGATGGTCGTCCGCCTCAACAGCCCTGCGACACGCAACGCGCTGCAGCCCGCGGTCAAACAGCATCTTGAATCCCGTATTCCGGAATTATTGACCGACCCGTCGGTGCGATGTCTCGTCATCACCGGTTCGGGCCAGTCGTTCTGCGCCGGCGGCGACATCAACAATATGGGCGAGCGCGACGCGCCGCGCGTGCGGCGGCGGATGCAGGCGACGCATTCCTGGGCGCAGCGGCTGCTGACCGCGGAGAAGCCGGTGATCGCGGCGGTCAACGGCTCCGCGGCGGGCGCGGGATTCTCGCTGGCGCTGCTGTGCGACATCGTGCTGGTGTCCGACCAGGCTTACTTCCGCGCCGCGTTTCCCGGCCTCGGCGCCGCGCCGGATCTCGGCCTGGCGCTGACCTTGCCGCGCGCGATCGGCGCATCGCGCGCCAAGGACATTCTGCTCACCAACCGGCGCGTCGAGCCCGACGAGGCGCAAGCGCTCGGCATCGCCAAGCGCGTCGTGGCCGCCGATCAATTGCTCGGCGAGGCGCTCGAACTCGCGGCGGAACTCGCCGCAGGGCCCGCCACCTCGCTCGGCCTGACCAAGATGCTGGTCAACGGCGCGTTCGGACCGATCGAGGAATTCTTCGCGCTGGAAGCATTCGCTCAGGCCGTGGCTTTCGGCAGCGATGAATTCGCCGAGGGCGTCGAGGCGTTCCGCGCCAAGCGCAAACCGGATTTCAACAAGCGCGGCTGACCGCTTGATCCAATTCAGCGCTTGGCGCTGATCCTGCAATTGTAAGCCTTGCGGAACCCGGCAGCCCTGGCGTCGTCTTCCGAGCAGAACCAGCGGTTCGGCTTGGCGAGGCTGGCGTAGCTCGGGCATCCCTGCAGTTGATAGACCCCGACATTGCCGGTGATGCGGGCGCGCTTGGCGAGCTTACCCTTGATGTTGCAGCCGTCCGGCATCGGCGGCATGTCCGGAAACATCACGTCGAGCATCTCGGCCTGCCGGTCGTCGCGGCAGGCGGCGCCGAGCAGCGGCGCGGTCTTGTTCCATTGCCGGAAGCTTTGCGGCGCGACGAAGCAGCCCTTCCACAACGCCACGCGATCCGCCTTGGCCTTGGCTTCGTCGGCGGCGAAGCGGCCCTTGGGGTCCGCGCTCAGCGCCAGTCCGGCCTTGACGAGTTGCTGGCTCAGATTGTCGCCCGCGATTGTGCAGGCGCCGATCCGGCGCCCCTTGAACACCGGGTCCGGGCCGAGATCGCGGCAGGCGACGGCGCGGCCGCCGATCAGCTTCACCGCCGCGTCGCGGGCCTCGATCCCGCAGGTCGAGGGATCGGCGAACTCGCTGATACATCGCTGGTCGAGCTCGGGGGCGTCGATGCCCTCCAGCCGATAAGTCACGCCGCCGAGCTGCAGCGTCGCGGCGTCCCGGACGATCGCATCGGCAGCCACGGCAAAGGCCGGCGCGCCGACCAGAAACGCCAACACGAAAATGACCGCAACCATGCCGCCCTCACAGCTTCACTGGCCCGGCCGCATCCGGCTTGCCGCGCCCCAAGCTCAGCTATAGCGCGATTCCCTGAAACCGGCGCGGCGATGATCGCAGAATCCGAGCTGCGTCGGAGACAGCCGGTTGTCGCGCTCAGTAGCCGTAGTCGCGATAAATCGAATCCCAGAACGACGGCGGCGGGGTTCGGCGCCATTCGCCCACGGCGCGATATTGCGGTCCGCAGCCGCCACAGCCGCCGGTCGGCACCAGATGCTGGACGTATTGCGGCGGAGCCTCGACCCAGATCACCGGCGGCGCCTGGGGAATCCCGACCAGTCGCGGCGCCGGATAGGCGATCGGCGCGGATCGATAGACGGGCCGGTAGGATGTCGGCGGATAGTCTGCGGCCATCGCCGACGACGCCGCCACGATCCCCGCGAGCACGGGAACAAGAAACTCGACTGCACGCACCGGGCTACTCCAAACCAGAACCGATCCGGCAGCGTCGCACGATATCGTAAACAAAGCCTGCAGGCGCAATCCGATCGGGGTCGCTTCCCGTGGCCGGGATCGCTTGCTACAAGATGGGCATCATGCCCGACACCTCCAGCGAACCGCGTGCGATCTCCTTCGATGAGAAGGCCCGGATGCTCCAGCTACGCCGCTCGATCCACGGCGCCATCATCGGCCTCAAGCTCGACCGGTTCGCGCCGGCGCAGGCCTGGAGCAGCCTGCCCTATCATCCGGTGTTCGTCGGCGACACCCGCACCGGCGTCATTCACGGCGGCGTCGTCACAGCGATGCTCGACGAGAGCTGCGGCATGGCGGTGCAGCTCGCGCTGCCCGACACGCCGGCGATCGCGACGCTCGATCTGCGCATCGACTATCTGCGGCCGGCGACGCCCGGACAGGCGATCCGCGCGCACGCGCATTGCTATCACCTCACCCGGTCGATCGCCTTCGTCCGCGCCACCGCCTATCAGGACTCCGAGGCCGATCCGATCGCCAGCGCCACCGCGATGTTCATGATCGGCGCCAACCACACCGATATGCTGCGGCAGACGCCGAAGGTGCATTTCGACACCCCGCCGCCGCTGGTGGCCCCGGAGGACCCCGACGGGCCGCTCGGGATCAGTCCCTATCCGCGTTTTCTCGGCATCCGGGTCAACGCCGACGCGCAGCCGGTGATGCCCTACGACCCGAAGCTGGTCGGCAATCCGATCCTGCCGGCGCTGCATGGCGGGGTGATCGGCGCGTTTCTGGAAACTGCGGCGATCGTCAGCGTTCATCGCGAGATCGGCCTCGCCACCGCGCCGAAGCCGATCGGCCTGACCGTGAACTATCTGCGCTCCGGCCGGCCGCTCGACACCTACGCCAAAGTCTCGATCGTCAAGCAGGGCCGCCGCGTCGTCGCGTTCGAGGCGCAGGCCTATCAGGCCGATCCCGCCAAGCCGATCGCGTCCTGCTACGGCCATTTCAAGCTGCGCGCGGCGACCTCGCGCGACGGCCCCAGAGCATGATCCCGGAACGCGGATAGCGGCTCTCGGAACGGATCGTGCGCGAGAGCGATTCCACGACAGGTCCGGCGCGACGCCTGATCAGTCGGCGGTCCGGCCGCCCTCGACCAGCCGCCAGACATGGCGGGCGATCATCAGGTCCTCGTCGGTCGGGATCACCCAGGCCGAGACCTTGCTGTCGGCAATGCTGATCCGCGCGGCGCCCGAGGCTTGCGCATTGGCGGCGGCGTCGAGCGTCACGCCGAGCCAGGCCGCCTGCTTGCACACCCTCCGGCGAATCTCCGCAGCGTGCTCGCCGATCCCGCCGGTGAACACCAGCGCGTCGAGGCCGCCGAGCGCGGCGGCGAGCGAGCCGAGTTCGCGGCCGATGCGATAGACGAACAGAGCGACGGCTTCCTCGGCGCGCGGGTCGTCGCTGGCCAGCAGCGTCCGCATGTCGTCGCTGATTCCGGAGACGCCGAGCAGGCCGGACTGGCGATACAACAGATCGCTGACCTCGGCGGGCGTCATGCCCTTCTGTTCGAGCAGATACAGCACCACGCCGGGATCGAGCACGCCGGTGCGGCTGCCCATCATCAGGCCGTCGAGCGCGGTGAAGCCCATCGTGGTCGCGACGCTCTTGCGCGCGCGCATCGCGCACATGCTGGCGCCGGCGCCGAGATGCGCGACCACGACGCGGCCATCGGCGATCGCCGAGCCGGCCACGCCCGGCAGCGCGCCGGCGATGTATTCGTAGGAGATGCCGTGAAAGCCGTAGCGGCGGATGCCCTGCGCGGTGAGCTCGCGCGGCAGCGCGAACCAGGTCGCAACCGGCGGCAGGCGATGGTGGAAGGCGGTGTCGAAACAGGCGACCTGCGGCAGCGTCGGGTGCTGCTTCGCCAGCGCCTCGATTGCGGCGATATTGTGCGGCTGGTGCAGCGGCGCCAGCGTGGTGAAGCGGCGCAGCTTCGCGACCACGTCCGGATCGATGCGAACGGGAGCATCGAACAGGTCGCCGCCATGCACGACACGATGCCCGACCGCGGCGAGCCGCTGATCGGAAAAGCGCTGTTCGATCCAGCCGATCAGGGTCGCGATCGCGTCGTCATGGCTGGCGCCCTCGGCCAGATAGTCGTCGTGCACCACCCCGCCATCGCGGTCCACCACCTTGAAATGCGGGCGATGACCGATGCTGCCGATGCCGCCCTCGCAGATCAGTTGCTCCACCGTCGGCTCGGCGTGCGCCGCGTACAACGCGAATTTGACGCTGGAGGAGCCGGCATTGAGCACCAGCAGCATGTCGCTCATGCCGCGCCTCCGGACGACACGCTGGGCAGCGCCGCCGTCCTGTGGCGCGCGACCAGCAGCGCGATCGCGCAGGAGCCGAGCCGGGCCAGGGTCTTGTCGGCGCGGCTGGTGAGGATGATCGGGACGCGCGCGCCGAGCACGATGCCGGCAACATGCGCGCGGGCGAGATATTCGAGTTGCTTGGCCAGCATGTTGCCGGCCTCGAGGTCGGGCACCACGAAGATATCGGCACGGCCGGCGACCGGCGAGACGATACCCTTGGTCTTGGCCGCCTCGGCCGACACCGCATTGTCGAACGCCAGCGGCCCGTCGAGAATGCCGCCGGTGATCTGGCCGCGCTCGGCCATCTTGCACAGCGCCGCGGCGTCGAGCGTCGAGCGGATGCTCTCGGTGACGGTCTCGACCGCCGACAGGATCGCCACCCGCGGCTGGCCGATGCCGAGCGCGTGCGCCAGATCGATCGCGTTCTGGATGATGTCGCGCTTGTCGGTCAGTGTCGGGTAGATGTTGATCGCGGCGTCGGTGACCAGCAGCGCCCGCGGATAGTCCGGCGCATCGATCGCATAGACGTGGCTGATGCGCCGCGCGGTGCGCAATCCACGCGCCGGATCGACCACCGCGCGCATCAGTTCGTCGGTATGCAGCGCGCCCTTCATCAGCGCCTCGACCTTGCCGGCGCGCGCCAGCGCCACCGCGGCTGCAGCCGCGGCGTCGCTGTGCTCGGTCGCGACGATGTCGAAATGCGACAGATCGACCTCGGCCTGGGCGGCGGCGGCGCGGATCTTCGCATCGGGGCCGACCAGCACCGGCACGATCAGCCCGGCGCGCGCCGCCTCGACGGCGCCGAGCAGCGAGGGCGGATCGACCGGATGCACCACCGCGACGCGCAACGGCTCCAGCCCCTGCGTCATCTCGATCAGCCGTTCGTAGCGCCGCGCCGCCGGGTGCAAATCGATCTCCGGCAGATGCACGCGCGGGCGGGAGATCTTCTCGACCGGAGCGAGCACCTCGGCGAGGCCGACGATCACCTCCTCGCCTTTCTGATTGGTGGCGCGGCAATCCAGCAGCAGCCGCTTCTTCGCCTCGTTCTTCTCCTTCACCTTGACGGAGACGGTGATGGTGTCGCCGAGCAGCACCGGGCGAACGAAACGCAGCGACTGGTCGAGATAGATCGTGCCGGGGCCGGGAAGTTGCGTGCCGAGCAGGGTCGAGATCAGCGACCCGCCCCACATGCCGTGCGCCACCACCTGATGGAATTGATCGCTTTTGGCGAAGGCGGCGTCGACATGCATCGGATTGACGTCGCCCGACATCACCGCGAACATCTCGATGTCGCGATAGGTCAGCGTCCGCACCAGGCTCGCGGTGTCCCCCACCGCGATCTCGTCGAAGGTGCGGTTCTGGATCTGCTCCATGAGATTCTCCAGCCGGCGGATCAGCCGACGACGTGATAGCCCGCGTCGATGTATTCGATATTGCCGGTCAGCGCGCTGGCGCCGTCGCCGACCAGGAAGGTCGCGACGTTGCCGACGTCTTCGATGCTGACAAGATTGTGCGCGGGAGCGCGGGCGCGGGTCCGCTCCAGCAACTCGTCGAAACGCGCGATGCCGGAGGCGGCGCGGGTCTTCAGCGGCCCGGGCGACAGCGCGTGGACGCGGATGCGCTTCGGCGCCAGCTCCGCCGCCATATAGCGCACCGAGCTTTCCAGCGCGGCCTTCACCGGTCCCATCAGATTGTAGTCTTCGACCACCTTCTCGGAGCCGTAGAAGGATACCGTCAGCAGGCAGCCGCCATCTGGCATCAGCGGCTCGGCCAGCCGCGCCATCCGGATGAAGGAATGGCAGGACACATCCATTGCCATCGCGAAGCCGGCCTGCGAGCAATCGACCACCCGGCCTTGCAGGTCATCCTTCGGCGCGAAGGCGATCGAATGCAGCAGAAAGTCGAGCCGGCCCCATCGCTCGCCGATCTGCGCGAACACCGCCTCGAGCTGCCCCGGCTCGCGCACGTCGCAGGGGACGACGATCGGGCTCTGCAGCTGCTCCGCCAGCGGCCCGACATAGGGCTTCGCCTTGTCGTTGAGATAGGTAACGGCGAGTTCGGCGCCGGCGTCGCGGAACGCACGGGCGCAGCCGAAAGCGATGCTGTCCGCGTTGGCGATCCCGACCACCAGTCCCTTTTTACCGTGCAGCGTCTTACCATGCAGCGTCATTGCGACTCCCTAACCCGCCCGATGTGTCATCCGCGTGACCAGAGCGCTTGACCAACCGCGAATGGTCGCGCGTCACACCAGCGCGGGCAGGCACGGGCCGACGCGGCGGCCTACTTCGCCAACTGACGCCGCAGTTTCAAGAGCTCCTTTCGCCGCGCCGGAGAGGTCTCGGGATACGTCATCTTCAGGTCCTCGACCGTTTCGAGAATGATCTGCGACACGATCAGCCGGGTGTTCTGCTTGTCATCCGCCGGAACGATATACCACGGCGCGTCCTCGGAGCTGGTTTCGCTGAGGCAGTGCTCGTAGGCGTCCATATAGTCGTCCCAATATTTGCGCTCCTCGATATCGGCGGCGCTGAACTTCCAGTTCTTCGCAGGCTCGTCGATCCGCGCCAGGAAGCGCTTGCGCTGCTCCTCCTTGGACAGATGCAGAAAGAACTTCATGATCCGCGTGCCGTTGGCGTGGAGATGCTGCTCGAGATCGCGGATCGAGCGGTAGCGCTTGTCCCAGAAATGCTTGCCATGATGCGCATCGCTCGGAAACGCCTGGCTTTGCAGGATCTCCGGATGGACCCGAACGATCAGCACCTCTTCGTAGTAGGAGCGGTTGAAGATGCCGATCCGGCCGCGTTCCGGAAGATCGCGGGTGGTGCGCCACAGGAAGTCGTGGCGCAGCTCCGTCGCGCTGGGGTGCTTGAAGCTGAACACCTGACAGCCCTGCGGATTGACCCCGGACATCACGTGCTGGATCACGCCGTCCTTGCCGGCGGCGTCCATCGCCTGGAAGATCAGCAGGACCGCGTGGCGGTTGCTGGCGTAGAGCAATTTCTGCTGCTCGGCCAGGTGCGCGACATAGCTGCGGAGCATTTCCTGGTAGTTTTCCTTCGACTCATAGGCCGGTTCGACCAGAGTGGGCCATTTGCCGAGATCGACCTTGGCGCCTTCCTCGACCCGAAACTGCTTGGTCCTGATCTTCATTCCCGTCCTTTCGGGCACGCTTTGCGGCCGCGGCCGGAATTCCCACAAGCCGGGGTGGCTGTGGCCGCCGCCAGAGGTCTTAGCGGGTGGAGTTATAGCCGATCCGGCCGACAGCCATAGCTCGCTTCGGCGCCCCCGGACAGGATAGTCAGCGTTCGTTCATCAACGGTAACGTAGGTTCGGTCCGATCGGGGAGCCATCGGCGAGCGGACCGGACATAAAGCCACCTTAGTTGCAAGCAATTACACCGGCCGGACGGCCAAGCTCGCTGATCGCGCCTAATCTGTCGGATCAGCAGGAATGATTACGGTGCTGCAAGTGAGTTACCCGCTTCGTTGCGGGCACGCCATTCCTGGGATATCCAAGCTGGGATATTTATGCTTTCGATATTCAAGCCCGCCAGATCCATACTTGCTATATCCATGCCTGCCCTATCCGAGCCAGCCCTATCCGAGCCAGCCCTATCTGAGCCTGCCCTATCTGAGCCTGCCATATTCAGTCGCGCGATCGCAGTAGAGAACAGCTGACAGCCCCATCGACATGGAAACTTCCGTTCAAACCAAAGGCCTCGCTGCGCAGTCGCGCCTTGCCATGTCCGCGCGCATCGCGATGTTCGGGTTGCCGCTGCTGCTGCTCGCGCCCGCGCTGTGGAACGGCTACCCGCTGCTCCAATACGACACCGGCGGTTATCTGGCGCGCTGGTACGAGGGCTATCTGGTTCCGAGCCGGTCGACCACCTACGGCATCTATTTACATCTCGGTGAATCCTCGCAGTTCTGGATCAACCTCGCCTTCCAGGCGATCATTACGCTTTGGGTCCTGCAACTGACTTTGCGGGTGTTCGGTATCACACGGCCGTTCCGGCTGGCGGCGATCGGCGTCGCGCTGGTCGCCACCACGGCGCTGCCGTGGATCACCAGCATGTTGCTGACCGACATCTTCGCCGGCCTGTCGGTGCTGACGCTGTTTCTGCTGGTGGCTTTCCGCGACCGCACCTCGACGATCGAGAAGGTCCTGCTGTTCGCCTTCACCACCTTCGCCGCGGCGACCCACAGCGCCACCGTCGGCGTGCTGACCGGGCTGTGCTGTGCCGGCTGGCTCGCGCTGCCGTTCCTGCGCGGCCGACTGTCGGCGGCCGGTCTGGCTCAGGGCAGCATGACGGTAGTCGCAGGCTCGCTGCTGCTGCTCGCCACCAACTACGCGCTGTCGGGGACCGTGGCGTGGACCCCGGGCGGCTCCAGCGTCGCCTTCGGCCGGATGCTGCAGGACGGCATCGTCAAGCGCTATCTCGACGACCATTGCGCGACCGTGAAGCTCAAGCTCTGCCCCTATCGCAACGAGTTGCCGCCGACCGGCGACGACTTCCTGTGGGGCGGCAACAACATGTTCGACAAGCTCGGCCGCTTCGAGGGGCTGAGCGACGAGATGGAGTACATCTCCCGCAAGGCGCTGACCGCCTATCCGTGGATCCAGGCCAAGGCCGCCGCCAAGGCGACATGGGATCAGCTCGTTCATGTCGGCACCGGCGAAGGCACCAATGGCTGGATCCCGCACACCTACGGGATCATCGAGCGCTATATGCCGAACCAGGGCCCGACCATGCGCGCCGCGCGGCAGCAGCATTGGGACATCAATTTCAACGCGGTGAACTGGGTGCACGTGCCGGTGGCACTCGGCTCGATGGCGCTGCTGCTGGCGATCCTCGGCCGGGCGTTGTGGCGGCGCGAACTCGACGACGTCTCGCTGCTGGCCGGCTTCGTCGCGACCTCGCTGCTCGGCAATGCGGTGATCTGCGGTGTGATTTCGGGACCGCACGACCGCTACGGCTCGCGGATCGTCTGGATTGCGACCTTCGTCGTGCTGATCGCTGCGATCAAGTACTTCGTCGACAGCCGGACCGCGTCCGGGGACGAAGAAGAAGGCGCCGACTGACCCTCAGCATGATCCCGAAAACTGGACGCCGGTTTTCGGAAAGATCCTGCTCGAGAACGCATGATCATGAAAAAAAGCCGCGCGGGACATCCCGCGCGGCTTTCGTGTTCAGATCGCCCGGATCTTACGGGCAGGAATGACGCATCCCGTCATAGCCGAGATACGTTCCCGACGCCGGGTCATACGACCTGAAGCGCTGCGAACAATAAGCGACCGCGTCGCTGCCGCGCGCCTGGGCCTGGGCCTGGCTGCTGGCGATGGCGCCGCCGATGATCGCGCCGACCGCGAGGCCGCCGATCGCCGCGCCCGGACCCCAACCATGGCCGTGGTGGTGATGATGGCCGCGGTGCCCGTGCCATCCACCGTGATGGCCATGAAAGCCGCCGTGATGCCCGTGCCAGCCATGGCGGTACTGCACCTGCTGGACGTCCGACGCCGCGGCGGTTGATTGCGGGCCGACCATCATCGGCGCGGCAGCGACCGGAGCCGCCGCCATGGCCAGCGATCCGGCGATCAGCGCTATGGCCGACAGCGTGCGTGACATCTTCATTATCGTCTCCTTCTCTTATGCGAGTTCAGGAAGGCTAACGGTTCCACATCGGCGGGGTTCCGATTTTCGCACGGCAGCGACAATTCGTCCGGCTTCGGCGCGCTGTCGTACAATGGCTTCGACGAAGACAATGCGACGCGTTCGCGTGATCCGCGATCTCGGAATCGATCGCACGATCGGCAAGGCGCATGTCAACGCGAGGAAGGACGGGACGATGAATGGCGATCGGCGCCGGTCAGCCGATCAGCAGGGCGATCAGGGTGCCGAGAATGGTGCCTGCGCAAGCGGCCGACAGGCCGAACACCGAGCCCCACACCAGGAAATACAGCACGACCGATCCCAGATTCTTCTCGAGATCGGCGCCGTACATCAGAAACGAGGCCGCGCAGGCGACCAGCAACAGGGCGGCGATCACGATCCGGACCCACAGCGCCCGGCGCGGCGCGCGCGCCAAGAACCACGCGACCCAGCCCGAGACCGCGGCCAACGCCAGCCAGAAGATGATCAACCTGACAGCCATTCTGTTGTCCTGACTACTATGTTTGACCTATCGCGGGAAGCCGACGATCGAATGACGGCTTCGCGCCGGCAGCGCTTTTCCGATAGATTGCGAAAAACCCCGCCGATTGGAAGAGCGTAGCGCCCAATTGAATTACCCGTCTTCGTCTCAAGATCGCCCATCCGACGCCTCTGCGGCAGCGCCGCCGGAGCGTCCGCCGCTGTTTCAGGGCCTCGGCCTGACCAAGCGCTATGGCGATTTCACCGCCAATTCGGCGATCGATATCGCGATCGCGCCGGGCCAGATCCATGCGCTGCTCGGCGAGAACGGCGCCGGCAAGTCGACGCTGGTCAAAACCATCTGCGGGCTGATCCAGCCGGACGACGGCGCGATGCGCTGGCGCGGCGCGCCATTCGCGCCCGCCGGGCCGGCCGATGCGCAAGCCTGTGGCATCGGCCTCGTCTCGCAGCATTTCGCGCTGTTCGACAATCTCACCGTCGCCGAGAACGTCGCGCTCGGACAGCGCGGCGGTGAATCACTCGACATCCTATCGAGACGGCTGGCGCAGATCGCCGAACGCTACGGGCTGCCGCTTGATCCGAAGCGCGAGGTGTGGCGGCTGTCGGTCGGCGAGCGGCAGCGGATCGAGATCGTCCGCGCGCTGATGCAGGATCCGCAATTCCTGATCCTCGACGAGCCGACCGCGGTGCTGACGCCGGCCGAAGCCGACCGGCTGTTCGATGTGCTGGAGCAATTGCGGGCCGATGGCCGCGCGCTGCTCTACATCTCCCACAAGCTCGAAGAGGTGAAGCGGCTGTGCGACACCGCCACGATCCTGCGCGCCGGTCGCGTCGTCGCCGCCTGCGACCCGCGCGCCGAGACCGCGGCGTCGCTGGCGCGGATGATGGTCGGCGCCGACGTGATCCCGCCCAAGCCGCAGCCCGGCCACAGCATCGGCGCGCCGCGCCTCGTCGTGAGCGGGCTCAGCCTTCCGCCCGACGATCCGCACGGCATGACGCTGAAGCAGATCGATCTGCAGCTGCGCGGCGGCGAGATCGTCGGCATCGCGGGCGTCGCCGGCAACGGCCAGGACGAATTGTTCGCGGCCCTGTCCGGCGAAGCGCCGCTCGACGATGCGCGAACGATTCTGATCGACGGACAGGCGGCCGGCGATCTGTCGATCACGGCGCGACGCCGGTTCGGCGCCGCTTTCATCCCGGAGCAACGGCTCGGCCACGCCACCGTGCCGACGATGCGGCTGTCCGAAAACGCGCTGCTCACGAGCCACGCCGACCCCGGCGTGGTGCGGCGCGGTTTCGTCGATCGGGCCGCCCTGCTCGGTCTCGTCGATCGGGTCACCGCGGCGTTCGGGGTGCGCAAGGCTCAGCGCGATCCGGAGGCCGAGCGATTGTCCGGCGGCAATCTGCAGAAATTCATCGTCGGCCGCGAAATTCTGCGTCAGCCGAAGCTGCTGGTGGTCAACCAGCCGAGCTGGGGGCTCGACGCCGGCGCGGCCGCGGCGATCCGGCAGGCGCTGATCGATCTCGCCGCAGGCGGCGCGGCGGTGCTGGTGATCAGCCAGGACCTCGACGAACTGCTCGAAATCGCCGACAGCATCGCGGTGATGTATCACGGCCGGCTGTCGCCGCCGCTGGCCGCGGCCGAGACCGGTCGCGAGCAGCTCGGGCTTCTGATGGGCGGCAGCGGCTGGCCGCAACAGAGTGTGCACGATGCAATTCCTGCTTGAACGGCGCGCCGAGCGTTCGACGGCGATCGCGGCGCTGTCGCCGCTGATCGCGGTCGTGCTGACGATCGTGACCATGGCCGCCTTGTTCGCGGCGCTCGGCAAGGATCCGCTGGCGGCGCTGCACGTGTACTTCGTTGCGCCCTGGACCGACGCCTATTCGCTGCAGGAGATTGCGGTCAAGGCGTCGCCGCTGGTGATGATCGCGGTCGGGCTTGCGCTGTGCTATCGCGCCAATGTCTGGAACATCGGCGCGGAAGGGCAGCTCCTGATCGGCGCGGTGGCGGGAAGCTGGCTCGCGGTGAAGACGCACGGCGTCGAGACCGGGCCGTGGCTGCTGCCCGCGATGCTGCTGATCGGCGCGGCCGCGGGCGCGCTCTATGCGCTGATTCCGGCGCTGTGCAAGGTGCGGTTCGGCGCCAGCGAAATCCTGATCAGTCTGATGCTGGTCTATATCGCCGACTTCGCGCTCGATTATCTGGTGCGCGGACCGTGGCGCGATCCGGCCGGCTTCAACTTCCCGACCACCGCCGAATTCGACGCCGCCGCGACCATGCCGCTGCTGATCGCGGGCAGCCGTCTGCATGTCGGCGTGATCCTCACCGTCCTGTTCGTGATCGGCGCGGCGATCCTGCTCGGCAAGACGCTGAAGGGTTTCGAGATCCGCGTCGTCGGCGCGACGCCGCGCGCCGCGCGGTTCGGCGGCTTCAATGCCGACCGGCTGGTTCTGTTCACCTTCGCGATCTCCGGCGCGCTGGCGGGGCTTGCCGGCATCATCGAGGTCGCCGGCCCGATCGGCCATCTGCAGCCCGGAATCTCGCCGGGCTACGGCTTCACCGCGATCATCGTGGCGTTTCTCGGCCGGCTCAATCCGATCGCGATTCTCGCCGCGGGATTGTTCCTGGCGCTGACCTTCATCGGCGGCGAGCAGGCCCAGATCGCGATGAAGATCCCGCAGGACATGACACGGGTGATCCAGGGCATCCTGCTGTTCTACGTGCTCGCCTGCGACTCGCTGATCCTGTATCGGGTCCGGCTGATCGCGACGCATCGAAAGGCCGGCGATGGACATGTTTGAGGCGATCCTTTTGTCGATCGTCACCGCCTCGACGCCGTTGCTGCTGGCGGCGAGCGGCGAACTCGTCACCGAGCGGGCGGGCGTGCTCAATCTCGGCGTCGAGGGCATGATGATCCTCGGCGCGGCCTGCGGCTTCGGCGGCGCATGGCTCACCGGCTCGACCGCGGTCGGCGCGCTGTGCGGAATTGCGGCCGGCATGACGCTGGCGGCGCTGTTCGCAGCCATGACCATCGGGCTCGCCGTCAATCAGGTCGCGGCCGGGCTGGCGCTCACCATTCTGGGCACCGGTCTCGCCGGGCTGATCGGGCTGGGCTTCGTCGGCGAGCGGATCGCCACCGCGCCGCAGCTCGTGATCCCCGGTCTGACGACGCTGCCGGTCGTCGGCCGATTGCTGTTCGGGCAGGACGCCTTCGTCTATCTGTCACTGGGACTGATCGCCGCAATCGCAATCGTCCTGGTCCGCACCCGGGCGGGCCTGATCCTGCGCGCGGCCGGCGACAATCCCGCCTCCGCGCACGCGCTGGGCTACGACGTCGCGCGGATCAGGACGCTGGCCGTGCTGTTCGGCGGCGGTTGCGCCGGGCTCGCCGGCGCCTGTCTGCCGCTGGCCTATACGCCGTTCTTCGCGCCAGGCATGACCGCCGGCCGCGGCTGGATCGCGCTGGCGCTGGTGGTGTTCGCGTCGTGGCGGCCGGCGCGGCTACTGGCCGGCGCCTATCTGTTCGGCGCGGTGTCGATCCTGCAACTCCACGCCCAGGCGTTCGGCGTCGGCCTGCCCTCGCAATTGATGTCGGCGCTCCCCTATCTTGCCACGGTGATCGTATTGGTGCTGATCTCCCGCGGCCGCCGCGGCGGCTCGGTTGGGCCGGCGGCGCTCGGAACGGCGTTCGTGCCGGACCGGTAGACTCTCTATGAATCGCGCGAGACGGGGCGACGCGGTTCGGAACGATGACAGTCCCCCGACGACGATCGGAGACGCGGATGAGGAAGACGATTGTAACGGCTGCGCTGGTGCTGGCGGCGGGCTGCGCCGGACTGTCGGCGGCCTCCGCGGCGGACAAGCTCAAGATCGGCTTCGTCTATATCGGCCCGATCGGCGATTTCGGCTGGACCCATCAGCACGATCTGGCGCGCCAGGCCGTCGTCAAGGAGTTCGGCGACAAGATCGAGACCACCTTCCTCGAAAGCGTCGGCGAAGGCCCCGACGCCGAGCGCTCGATCGAGCAGCTCGCGCGCGCCGGCAACAAGCTGATCTTCGCCACCTCGTTCGGCTACATGGATTCGACCATCAAGGTCGCCAAGAAATATCCCGACGTGAGGTTCGAGCACGCCACCGGCTACAAGCGCGAGCACAATGTCGCGACCTATTCGGGCCGGTTCTACGAGGGCCGCGCGATCCAGGGCGCGATCGCGGCGAAAATGTCGAAGAAGGGTGTGATCGGCTATATCGGCTCGTTCCCGGTGCCGGAAGTGATCTCCGGCATCAACGCCACGATGCTGGCGGCGCAGAAGATCAATCCGAACATCAAGGTCAAGATCGTCTGGGTGAACTCCTGGTTCAACCCCGGCAAGGAAGCCGACGCCGCCAAGGCGCTGCTCGATCAGGGCGCCGACGTGATCATGCAGCACACCGACAGCGCCGCGCCGATGCAGGTCGCCAATGAGCGCGGCGCGCTCGCCTTCGCGCAGGCCACCGACATGATGAAGTTCGGCGCCAAGGCTCAGCTCACCGGCATCGTCGACAACTGGACGCCGTACTACACCTCCCGCATCAAGGCGGTGCTGGAGAACAACTGGCAGTCGGGCGACACCTGGGGCGGCCTCAAGGACAAGATGATCCTGATGGCGCCCTATACCAACATGCCGGAGGCCGTGAAGAAGCTCGCGGTCGAGACCGAGGCCGGCATCGTCGACGGCAGCATCAAGCCGTTCGCCTGCCCGATCCTGGATCAGGACGGCAAGGAGATCGAGTGCAAGGGCGGCGACCGCCTCGACGACAGCCAGGTGCTCGGCATGAATTTCTACATCAAGGGCATCGACGACAAGATTCCCGGCAAGTAAACCCGCAGCGGCGAGGCCGATCCCGACCGAAACACCTCACCGATACCAGCTCAGTGCATCCGTGGGGCCTTGAGGAATTTGGCGCGGTCGGATGAGTGCAGCACGACGTCGAAGGTCGCGCCGCCGCTGAACAGCGTCAGCGGAACCTCGACGCCCGCGGTGCCGAGCGCCCAGATCTTGCGATAGAACTCGCCCTCGCTGCTGACCTTCTCGCCGGCGACCGCGAGGATGACGTCGCCGGACTTCAGTTCGGCGCGGGCGGCCGGGCCCTTCGGCGCGATTCCGACCACCACGATCTTGCCCTCGATCTCGGTCGAATACAGGCCGAGCCACGGCCGCGGCGGCTTGTCGACGCGACCGAATTTGCGCAGATCGGAGAGCGCCGGCTTCAACAGATCGATCGGCACGATCATGTTGTAATGCGCGTCGGTGCCGCTGCGCTCGATCTGCAGCGAACCGATGCCGATGAGTTCCCCTGTCGCCGAAATCAGCCCGGCGCCGCCCCAATTCGGGTGCGACGGTTCGGTGAAGATCGCGTCGTCGAGCAGATATTCCCAATAGCCGGCGAATTCCTGCCGCGTCGCGATCCGCCCCGCGACCGATCGCGTTCGCCCGCCGGCGCCGGCGATCACCACGCGATCGCCGGCTTTGGCCGCACCGGAATTGCCGAGCGCCAGCGGCGGCAGATCGATCGGGCCGAGCGCCTGCACGAGACCGAACCCGCTCTCCGCATCGAAGCCGAGCGCATGGCCCTCGACCACCCGCCCGTCGCCGAGATGAAGCCAGACCGTCTCCGCCTCGGTGATCAAATAGCCGATCGTCAGCAGCAGGCCGTCGTCGATCAGCACGCAATTGCCGGCGCGCTCGGTGCCGAGCGTGTTGGCCGTGAAGGCGTCCGACGGAATGATCGAATGCAACCCGATCACCGCCGACAGCGCGCGTTCGAGATCGAACGGAAAGTCGGCGGCACGCGGCCGGATCGCGGCCGGCACATTCCATTCGGGCAAGGAAGGCATCCGGCGTCTCCTCGGCATATGGTGAGCGAACAGGAAATATCGGAGCCCGGGAGGCCAATTGCAAGCGGGCGCGGGGGCCGGAAGCCAGGGCGCGCGACGCCGATAAGCCGGTGTTAATCTGGCTTTCTTAAGCTCCCAACAAGCAAGATCGCCTGACGCATCGCGATGCGAGCGCGCAGCCGACGTCTCGTCCGCCCTCCGGGCATCGTGCCGCGGCCACTCGGTTAACGATCCCTTACGTCCGGCCACGCCAGGTTGCAGCCATGACCGACTTTGCCATCGCGGCCGCTCCCTCTTCCGTGACGGCGCCGCGGCTGAGAGCCCTGCAGCTTGCCCTGCTGTGGTTCGTCGGCGCCAGCGGCGCGATCGTCTTCATCGAGCCCAGCCCGTATGAATTCGCGATCCTGCTGTCGATCATCGTGTTTCTGGCCTCCGGACTGCGGATCACGCCCGTCCTGATCGTGCCGATCGGGCTGCTGATCGGCGTCGAGCTGGGCTACACCATCGGCGCCGCCGATCTGCTCGGCGACACCATCATCCTGAACTGGCTGTTGACGTCGTGGTACATGGCGATCACCGCGATATTCTTTGCGCTGGTGGCGCTGCAGGACACCGGCGAGCGGATCGAGGCGATCGCCAAGGGCTATCTGGTCGGCGGCATCATCGCATCGCTGGCGGGGATCGCCGGCTATTTCAACCTGATCCCTGGCGCCGGAGATCTGCTGACCTACGCCGGACGCGCGCGCGGCACCTTCAAGGACCCCAACGTGCTCGGCGCGTTCCTGATCTTTCCGGCGATCTACGCGCTGCAGCGGGTGATCGAAGGATCGTTCTGGAGCGCGGTGCGCAACGCGATCGCCTTCGGCATCATCGCGCTCGCGATCTTCCTGGCCTTTTCGCGCGCGGCCTGGGGCACGCTGGCCGGCGCGTCGGTGCTGATGATCGCGCTGACCTTCATCACCGCACCGACCCAGCAGAGGCGATTGCGGATCGTGGTGCTCGCTGCGCTCGCCGCGGCGATGCTGGTCGCGGCGATCGCCGTGTTGCTGTCGATCGACCAGATCGACGAGCTGTTCAGGCAACGCGCCAGCCTGTCGCAGCCTTATGACAGCGGCCGGTTCGGCCGATTCGGCCGGCATCTGCTCGGCGCCGGCATGGCGCTGGACTATCCGACCGGGATCGGACCGCTGCAATTCCGCCGATTCTTTCCCGAGGACACCCACAATTCGTTCCTCAACGCCTTCATGTCCGGCGGCTGGATCAGCGGCATTCTGTATCCCGCTCTGGTGTTCATCACCGCGGCCTACGGCCTCCGCAACGTCTTCGTCCGCACGCCCTGGCAGCGGACCTATATCGCGATCGTCGCGACGCTGATCGTGACGCTGCTCGAAAGCTGCATTATCGATACCGATCATTGGCGGCACTATTTCATGCTGATCGGCTTGACCTGGGGCGCGGCAATTGCGAGCAGTCGAATCCGGTTTCAGAGCAACGCAGCGCCCTGAGCGTCCGACGGCCAGCGGACGCCGCGAGCGACGGAAAGGCCCGAGATGGACAACTACATCCTCGTCACCGGCGGCGCCGGCTATATCGGCAGCCACATGACGCTGGCGCTGCAGGCCGCAGGCGAACGTCCGCTGGTGATCGATGATCTTTCCGCCGGGCTGCGCAGCGCCGTTCCGGACGGCGTCCCGTTGTTCGCCGGCTCGGTCGGCGACGCCGCCTTGGTCGGCGACATCATGGATCGCTATCCGATCGCGGCGATCATCCATTTTGCGGCCAGCGTCGTGGTGCCGGAATCGGTCGCGCGCCCGCTCGACTATTATCGCAACAACACCGCCAATGCCCGGACGCTGATCGACTGCGCGGTTCAGCGAAAGGTGCCGCATATCGTGTTTTCGTCGACCGCCGCGGTCTATGGCGAACCCGATCGCACCCCGATCAGCGAAGGCCAGTCGACGCAACCGATCAACCCTTACGGCCGCTCCAAGCTGATGGTCGAATGGATGCTCGAAGACGTTGCGCGCGCGCATCCGCTGAGCTATGCGGCGCTCCGCTACTTCAACGTCGCCGGCGCCGATCCGGATGGCCGCGCCGGCCAGTCGTCGCCGAACGCCACTCATTTGATCAAGATCGCCGTCCAGGCCGCCCTCGGCAAGCGCGACGGCCTCGATGTGTACGGCACCGACTATCCGACCGCCGACGGCTCCTGCGTCCGCGACTACGTCCATGTCAGCGATCTCGTCGCCGCCCATATCGACGCGCTGCGATATCTGCGCGCCGGCAATCCGAGCGTCATCTGCAACATCGGCTATGCCAACGGCTATTCGGTGCTGGACGTGATCGAGGTGGTGAAGCGCGTCTCGGGTGTCGATTTCGACGTCCGCATCAAGGGCCGCCGCCCCGGCGATCCGGCCGCGCTGGTGGCCTCGAACGAACTGGCGAAATCGCTGCTCGGGTGGCGCCCCCGTCACGACGATCTCGAAACCATCGTGCGGCACGCACTGGCCTGGGAACGCCGGCTGCCCTGAGGGCGCAGCCGCGGGTCGTTCCTTTCAGATCGGCACACGCCCCGCGCGTCATCCTGAGACAGGCTGACCCGGCACGGGACATTTAGCTGAAATTCCGCACGATCTCGAAACCGCGACGTTAACTGCTTTACCCTGTTGAGCGGAAACGGTTAAGCGCCGATTGCAAGGTTGATTAGATTGGCTAATTGTTCGGTTTGAATGATCGAGCGGCGGCCTCGACTCGTCAACGACCAGCGGAACTCGCAATGCCCAAAGCGCAAGATGCCAGCCGAAATCCAGTTTCTGATCCGCTGAATGCGGAGCGGCGAGCCGAGGAGCGTCGAGTCGCGCCGTTCCACGTTTCGACCGACAGCTCCGTTTCGTTCGAGGAACGGCGGGTGACTGGCGAGCGTCGGCGCGAGCGGTTTCAGCAATGGCAGCGCAACATGATCGGCGGCCTGCCGATTGTCGTCGCCGACCGTGCCGAAACCGCAAAGGTAATGGTCGACGAGGCGCTGAAGCGCCGCGGCCAGTGGCGCTACCCGGCCTATATGACGTCGACCAACGGCGAAGTCACCTATCGCTGCGCAGTCGATCCGAGCGAACGCGCGATGTTTCTGGAAGCCGATGCGATTCACGCCGACGGCATGCCGCACGTGTTCGTGTCACGGTTCAAATGCCAGACTCCGCTGCCGGAGCGCGTCGCGACCACCGACCTGTTTCACGATGTCGCGCGCGAAGCCAGTGCGCGCGGCGCGACGATGTTCATGCTCGGCGCCGATGAGACCTCGAACCGTCTCGCAACCGAATTGGTGAAGCGACGCTATCCCAAGCTAAAACTGGTCGGGCGGCGCAACGGCTTCTTCGCCGACGAGGCGGAAGAGATCGCGGCCTGCCGGCAGATCGCCGAACTGGCTCCCGATATTCTCTGGATCTCGATGGGCGTCCCGCGCGAGCAGGTCTTCATCCGGCGGCATCGCCATCGGCTGACCACCGTCGGAATCATCAAGACGTCGGGCGGCCTGTTCGATTTCCTGTCGGGCTCCAAGGCGCGGGCGCCGCAGTGGATGCAGCGAATTGGCCTCGAATGGCTATGGCGGATGGCGCTCGAGCCGCGACGGCTCGGGATGCGCTACCTCAAGACCAACCCTTACGCGATGTATCTGCTGCTGACCCGGACGCGCTGATTGGTTCGCCGCGCGCCGTCATGGCGCGCGGAATGCGCGTAAAGAAAACGTGTCGGAACAGAGTTAGAGCTCCGGTTCTTAATCTATCAGAACCGGAAAAGCTCTAGTTGCGCGGACGCATCAGCATCTCATCGGTGATCGCGATCTGATCGGGACGATAGTTGCCGACGCCCCATTCGGTCTGCAGGCCAAACGGCGGATCGTTCGACGGCCCGATCAGCCACCAGCTGCCGCTGACCGGCTGCTGGTCGCCCGAGAATGTCGGCCCGCCCTCCTGGCCGTATTTCCCGTTCATGTATTCGATCAAATTGCGCGCCCATTCGCGCGTTTCGGGCGTTCGCAGTGACGCGCCCATTTCGCCGATCCACACCGGTGCGATGTTGTCGCGGACCAGATAGCCCCAGGTGAAATTCATCCGGTCGATGAAGCCCTTGCCAACCTCCGGCAACCCCCAGCGTTTGGTGTCCGAGATCTCGTCCGGATATTCGTGAATCGAATACACCAGCTTGTTCGCAATCTTCAGCTTCACGGGGTTGGCGCCCGCCGCGGTGAGATTTCCCGCCGGCGCCGCGTGGCGCGGGTCCATGCCCGATGACGCCGGCGGCGGCTTGTAGGTTTCCGGCCCTTCACAGATGATCAGCACGCCGGGGCTGACGTCCTGGATCGCCGAACCGACATCCTCGCACATCGCCTTGATGTCGGTCGGTCCGCCGCCGCCCCAGGTGATGTGGCCGCGATCGCCATTCGGCTCGTTGTGCAAATCGTAGCCGATCACGGTCGGATTGTTCGCGAAGGTCCGCGCAACCAGCAGCCAGTTCTGCTTGAAGGTTTCCGCCGTGACCCTGCCCGGCACGATTCCATCCGTGTTGTCGGTGCCGGGACCGAGGTCGAACCACAGCCCGTTGCGCTGCTGCCCGGCGGTGCCCTGATTGGTGTGATGATTGAAGATCACCTTGAGGCCGATCTCCTGCGCGTAGTCGACGATGCGCTGAAACGCGACCAGCGTGGTGACGTATTGGTAGCGCCCCTGCGAATTCGGCGTGGAGCTCGCGAGCAGCTCAGGGTTCAGCGTGATGTTGATCCAGCCGAGCCGGTCGCTGTAGCCGTTGAGCGGCGCATTCAGCCCGATATCGGTCCATGGAATTCGCACCGCGTTGAAGCCGGCCGCGACGATCGAGTCGAGGACGGTCTTGTAGCTGACGCGCCAGATGCCCGATGGCGCGGCTCCGAGCGGCCCCTCGGTGCCGTTCCAGCCGATCGAGGCGATGCGGACCGGCCGGCCCGAATCATCGACGATCTGACTGCCCGACGTGCTGAGATAGCCGTTTGGCAGCAAATATCCGCCGCGCCCGGCCGGACGCAAATCACCCGCGTCCCTGACGATCGCGGGCGGATCGGCGACATGGCTCGGCACGGCTGCGTCCATCCGTCCTCCTCAGCTCACATAGTTCGACGGCGTGTCCGGCCGGCGGAACAGCGCGGAAATCACGATCAGAAAGATCGAGAAGGTGAAGAAACGTCCGGCAAACGATCCGAAGGTGCTGCAGAGAAAGAAATACACGGCAATCGGAAAGATCGCCTTCCACGTCATGCGCCGATAGGCCTCATAGATCAGCAACAGCACGCCGAGCATGATCATCGACGCGACGACCACGCCCTGGAACACGCTCATCTGGATGAATGGATTCTCGACGCCCCATTCCAGCCCGAAGGAATAGATCTGCGACCTGACATAGTCGGTCTGCGCGCCCCACAACAGGTCGCCCCAGTTGAACGACAGCAGCAGCGGCACCATCAACCAGCGGCTGCGCGCGCTGCCGCCGTCTTCGGTGAAACGGTCGAGCAGCTGATCGAACGCTCCGATCGAGGCCAGCACCGCCACCAGGGCAATGCCGACCGGAATGATCGAGAACCAGACGATCAGGCCGAGCTGCGACAGCTTCATGCCGGCGGCGGTGCGGAACATGCCCCACAGCAACATCGCCGCCATGATCAGCCCCGTCAGCAGGAACGCGGTGCGTCCGCCGAAAGCGAGCAGCGCCGCGTATTGCAGCAGGATCATCGGCATCCGCAGATTGGATCGCAACGCCTTGCCGGCGCCGCACAGCAGGCTGACGATGTAGACGCAGGTGATGGTCGCTGCGTGGAGCGGATGGCTGAGAAACGCCGTCGCCCGCGGCTCCACGGTCGTCATGCCGTCCGGCGCGTAGGTGATCAGCGGAAAGATGTTGAAGCCAATCGCCAGCTCCACCACCGCCAGCAGCGCGTTGACCAGGAAGAACCAGTGCAGAAACCGCTCGAGCCGATCCATGTTGTCGGGCGTGACGAACGGCAGCAGCATGCAGCACAGAAACAGATGCAGATCGGTGTCGAAATACATGCCGAAGCCGTTGCGGCCATCGACGACGATGTTGATGACGGCGAAGGTGGAAGCGCAAAAGAAGAAGATCGAGCCGAGCTTGGTGGCCAGATAATAGCGGGCGAGATCGCCCTTCTGCGGGTAGGTGATGACGAACACGCCGAACATCAGCACGATGAAATAGGTCGAGACGTGGATCTTGGTGATCGGCGATCCGCCGATCGCGCTGTAGTCGTAGCCGATCAGGTCCAGCACATTGGCGGACACCACGAACAGCAGAACGATATAGACCGCCATCATCTTCTGGATCAGCGGCGGTGCGAATGGCAGCCGCAGCCGGACCGTGCGGGCGGACGAGACGGCGGACGCAAACGCGACCGGCGAATGCGGCGCGCCCGGCCCGCCGGCGGTCATGCCGCCACCGAGACGTCCGGCTCCACGAACACCACCCGGGCCTTGATCTGGCGGTGCTGCAGCAGATCGACCAGGATCGCCGCGTCGTCGCTTTTGCCGCCCGGCGCCTGGGCGAGGAACACCACTTCGTCGGCCATGTAGTACATGCCGAATTCGGAGGCCGTCGATCCCATCTCGCCGCCATCGACGATCACGCGATCGAATACCCGAAGCTGCTGAAAGGCCAGGGACAACGCCTGCCGCGCCCGCGGATCGCGACTGCCGACGGCGGAGAGCCCCACCGGAACGACGCGCATCGCGGTCGGCTTGTGCAATCGGACGACGTCGCCGATCGCGGCATCGCCGGCCATGACGTCGCGCAGGCCGGGCGCGTCGTCATAGCCCAGCCGCGAGGTCGTTTGATGCCGCGCGAGGTCGGCGTCGACCAGCATGACGTCCATCTGGTTCGCGATCACGGTGCGGGCGAGCTGCAATGCGACGTCGTCCAGCCACGCGCCGCGCTGGACCTGAACCAGCACGACGGTGTGGCCCTTCGGCGCCGCGAGCAACTCCTCGCTCAGCGCACTCAACCGGCCGGCGTGGCTCTGCGCCTTCACCGCCGGCCGAAACACCGGCGCCGGATCGGCCGGGGCCAGAGACGGCGCATCGGACACGGCGACGGCGTCCGGCTCGGGGTCCCTGACAGGCCGCTCGAAGTAATCACGCGCCAGCGCGAGCGCTATTCCGATCGTCAGGCCCGCGAAGATCGCGGCCGCGAGCATGATCAGCGTCGGCGGCCAGCTCTTGTTTTCCGGCGCCGTGGCGCGGGAGATCAGCCGAATGTTGGTGGTGTCGATGCCCTGCCGTTCTTCGGCCGTCTTCGCCTTGGCGAGAAAGCTCTCGTAGACGATGCGGCTCGACTCCGCCTTGCGCTCGAGTTCGCGCAGCGGGACCATCAATTTGTCATTGGCCTGCGACTGGGCTTTCAGCGCGTCGAAATTGGCCTGCAGGTTCTGCACATTGGTTCGCTCGCTGGCCTCGGTGTTGCGGACCGACCGGGCGATCGTCTTCAGTTCGCGCTGGATCGCCGCCTGGACGTCACGCACCTGCGCCCGCGCCGCTTGCAGCGCCGGATGGTTGGGCCCGTTGATCTGCGCGAGCTGCGCCTCCTCGCGCGACGCATCGACCGCGCGTCCACGCAGCTGAACGATCGCCGCGGACTGCATCGCCTCGGGCAGCGAATCGAGACCAGCATTGCCCTGCTCGACGGTTTCGATCAGCCGCACGCGCGCCTGCGCATCGGCCAGCCGGGTCCGGGCATTGGTCAATTGGGTGTTGGCTTCGTCGAGCTGCTGCTCGCTCACCAAGCGGCTGCGCGCGCCGACCAGATTATTGGCCGCCTTGAACGCCGCCACCGCCTCCTCACCGCGCTTCACCTCCTGCCGCAGCTTGCCGAGCTGCGCCGAGATCGCCTCCGAGGTCCGGCGCTGGAACGCCGAATTGGCGCCGGCCTGTTCTTCGAGATACGAGGTCGCCACCGCATTGGCGAGCGCGGCGGCGCGCGGCGCGGTGTCGGCGGAAGCCAGAATGTCGATCACGAAGGAGCGATCGATCCGCCTGGTTGCGACCTTGAGACGCAGATTGCGCAGCGTGGTCAGCGCGCGGTCTTCGGTCTTGCCGAGCCCGATCAGCGATTTCACGAATCTGCCGAGGCCGAAGCGCTGGCCGTTGAATTCCGGATCGTTCTGCAGATCCATCTGTTCGATGACGCGATTCAGCACCTCGTTCGAGGTGATGATCTTGAGCTGGCTTTCGACCAGCAACAGACCGTCACCGGGGACCGAATTCTGCAGCGGATCGTCCTTCGGCGTGTACTGATCGCGCGGATCGACGAAGACCTGCGCCATCCCGGTATAGGCCGGCTGGGCGATCAACAGATAGGCGGCCACCATAGCGCATAGCGCCAGCGGGACGCCGATCACCCAGTTCTTTCGCCGCGCCAGAATGCCGAGGACATTCCTGAAATCGAGCCCATCGGAGGTCCGGTCGGTCGGCGCATCGGGCGAAGACGGCTGGGGCGACATGATACTTTACACACTCGCTTGATCTACAAACTCAAATCGTCAACCGCGCCGAGCCTATATGTCGGCGTGGCATCGCGCGGCGGGCCCTCGGCGGCTGCCTCGCACGCTGACCGTAAAGTAAAGAACTACGGTTAATCGGCGGTTACGCATCGCCTCGGGCTTCAAGAGGTTAGTAATTCGTTAATGCGCAACATTGTCGCATCGGTTGGCAATGGCGGCCGCGACGCATCCGTGCATTAACCGCGAGCAGCAAAACTGATCTGCGACCGGGCGTCGAATGTATAAAACGCAACACGTTTTATGATACGTCCTTGTTAACCAGCGGCGGTAATTAGACGACGTTGGCAGTAAAATCTAAAGCGGATTCCTGAAGATTGCGCCGATGACGATCCTGAACAAAAGCCAGTTCGAGCGGGTTCTCGCTCTCGAATCCGGCACGTCTGCGCAGACCGCGACGCCGCCGCGCGATGCCGGCGTGACCGACCGAACGGCGCGGTCGGCGAAGCGCGCGCGCGTATTGCTGATTCAGACCCAGGCCGAGAACGCAGGCGCGCAGGAAATCTCCCGGCTGGTCGGCGCCGGCCTCGCGGCGCGCGGCTACGACGTCCACAACCTGTTCTTCTTTCGGCAGTCGCGCTCGTTCGACGAACCGCCGCAGACCGTCTATTGCGCGCCGCATCGGCCGGGCGATCCGCTGTCGTTCCTGCGGTTTCTCGGCGCGCTGTATGCGCGCATCCGCCAGCTTCGCCCCGATGTCGTGCTGACGTTTCAGCACTACGGCAATTCGATCGGCGGAATCGTATCGCGGCTGGCGAGCCCCGCTCCGGTGATCGCCAATCAGGTCTCGGCGCGATTGACGATGCCGGGCTGGCTGAGCGGCGTCGATCGCCTGATGGGACAGCTCGGCGTTTTCGACAGCATCACCGTCAACTCGCACGACATGCTGCGCGACTATTCGCGCTACCCCGAAGGCTATCGCAAGCGCCTGACGCACGTTCCGCACGGGTTCGACCAAAAGCGCGCGACGCTGTCGAAGGCCGATGCGCGCCGGCAATTCGGACTGAAGCCGGATGCGATCATTCTCGGCTCGGCCGCGCGGCTGCATCCGCTGAAGCAGCTCGACGCCGCGATCCGCGTTCTGGCGAACCGGCCGGACTGGACCGTCGCGCTCGCCGGCCAGGGCCAGGACGAACCGCGACTCCGCGAGCTCGCCGATCGGCTGGGCGTGTCCGATCACGTGCAATTCATCGGAGAGATCTCTCCGGAGCAGGTCGCGAACTTCCTCGCCTGCCTCGACGTCTTCGTGTTTCCTTCACTCGCCGAAACCTTCGGTCTCGCCGCGGTGGAAGCCGCCAATGCCGGCGTGCCGGTGATCGCCAACGATCTTCCGGTGCTGCGCGAGGTGCTGTCGTATCAGGGGGGCCCCGCAGCGGTCTTCGTCGATGCGTCCGACACCGCGGCAATGACCGCCGCGATCGCGCGCGTGCTCGCCGACGACGAATTCGCCGCGCAGCTTCGTCGCGCGGGTGATGGCCTGAAAATGCGCTATTCGGTCGATGCGATGGCGGACGAATACGCCCGCATCATCGAGCAAGCGTTGGCGGAAAACGTCCAGCCAGGGGAGCGAACAGGTGATCGTTGAGCTTCGCTTCGACGAAGCGCGACCACGCCGATGGATGCGCCATCAGATGTCGTTGCTGTGCAGCGACCCGAACCGGCTGCAAGTCGCCTGGGTCCGGACCGATGCAACGCGTCCAACGGGACTCGAACAGCTTCTGGACCTCGAGCGGATGGTGATGCGGCGCGGCTGCCCGTGCGGCGCCGACCTCTGCTCGGAGCTGTTGCGCGAAGGCCGGCAGCCGAGCCGGACAGCCGACATCGTGGTCGATTTCACCGCGATGCCACGCGATCCGAAAAGCGCGGCGCAGCTCTATCTGCGTCCGCTTTACAACGGCGCGGCCGGCGAAGACGCCGCTCTCGCCGCGATCCTCGGCGGCGACCTGCCGCTGATCGAGATTTACGACGAGATCAGCGGCGCGATGATGTGGTCGGGCCAGCCCTCGGCGGAGACGGCAGAGGGCCTCGGCGGCGCGCTCGATACGGTGATGGCCCGAACAGTCACGTTGCTCAAAGGCGTGCTGGATTCGGGGCCGCGGCCTGCGACGGCTGCAGCGTCGGTTGATCGGGCCGGCGTCCGCTCGCCTTCGGCCTATGTGCTGCGCGGTGTTGCGGAGCATCTCGTCAGACACATCTATCGGCTGTGCTGCTACTCTCCGCACTGGCGGATCGGGTGGCGCTACACCGATGATGCGGGCATCTGGAGTTCAGGCGATCTCTCGGGTCCAGGCTGGCGCGCGGTGCCCAGTCCCGGCAATCGGTTCTATGCCGATCCTTTCCCGATCACCTGGAAGGGACGGACTTTTGCCTTTTTCGAAGATCTCGACCATCGCGTCGGCAAGGGCACGATCTCGGCGATCGAATTCGGCCATGACGGTCCCGTGGGCGAAGCCATTCCGGTGCTCGAAGAGCCGTGGCACCTGTCGTATCCGTTCCTGATCGCGCAGGATAACGACCTCTGGATGATCCCCGAGAGCAGCGTCTCGGGCGAGGTGACGTTGTACAAGTGTGTGCAGTTTCCGAATCGCTGGGAAAAGCACGCCACGCTGCTGTCGGGCGTCGAGTTTGCGGACGCCACGATCGTGCAGCACGATGGACTGTACTACATGTTCGGCGCCACGCGCGACGGATCGGGCGGCTATTCGGATACGCTGTCGATTTACTACGCCGACAGCCTGTTCGGGCCCTGGATGCCGCACGCGCAACGCCCGGTGCTGGTCGATCGCGCGAGCGCGCGACCCGCCGGCCATTTCGTTCAACGTAACGGCCGGCTTTGGCGGCCGGTGCAGGATTGCACGAACGGCTATGGCGGCGCGCTGGGGCTGGCGGAAGTCGAGCAGTTGTCGCCGACGACGTTCGCGCAAACCGTGCGTCATACCATCAAGCCCGGACCGCGCTGGCCCGGCCGCAAGCTGCACACCCTGAACCGCTGCGGCCGCCTCGAACTGATCGACGGCATGATCATCCAGCCCAAGATCAAGGCGCTGCGGTTGCCCGACAAACTCGGCGATCCGGCCGGCGCGCAGAGTCTTTGAGCCGCGCGCGGCGGGATCAGCGCCGCGCGAACCAACGCACCGACAGCCAGCCGGCGATCAGGCCGACCGTTCCGCCGGAGAACTTCACACCGGCATCGAACAGCCGACCGTGCCGCGACGGCGCCAGCACCTGCAGGAATTCGAACAGCGCCGCAGCGCCGAGCACGATCGCAGCGGCGAACAGAATGTAGCGCGGATACGCTGCGGCAAACATTGCGCCGACCAGTGCGAAAGCGGTGAAGCGCTCGATCGACGGCGGCAGACCTGTCGTCGGACGAATGCCGAGCGGGCTGAGGGTCGCGAAGGCAACCGCCGCCAGGCACAGCCACGCCGCGACGCGCAGCATGGTTTGCAGTTTGGTCGACAGCTCCGGCATCGTCACTCCGTCTGGATCGGCTTTCATATGGTTAACAACTCGTTAACGCGGCTGCTCTCGACTGATCGGGACCCTCTCCGCAGTCTTTACCTTACACGCAATTATCATTTCAAATTGGATCAATCCGGCCCCAGATAGGATAAGTTGTCACAGCACGCCAGAGCGCCGACGGCGCAACGTCATTCGGCGAACCCGCGAATATCCGTCGGCCGAAAACCATCGGATGAAACCCGCATCAGTGTCGCCCGACCAGGTTGAGTGAGAGTGAAGTTCAGCGTCGCGATCGAGAGAATCATCGGACTGCGCAACAACTCCACGGTCCGCGCGATGACCGGAGCGTTGGCGTTGCGGGTCGCCATTACCATCGTCAATCTCGCGCTGGTGACTCTCGCCGCGCGCATGCTGAGCCGACACGATTTCGGCAGTTATTCCATGCTGTTCAGCGCGGCCAGCCTGCTCAGCGTGATCGCGACGTTCGGACAGCAGATCTTCATCATGCGTTCATGGAGCGAATTCGGCTCCGCGGGCGATGAGAAAATGCTGAAGGGCGCGATGACCTTCAGCGCGCTCGCCTGCGCCGCAGGCGTCACCCTGGTCGGCGTGCCGTTCTACTTCTGGTTCGCGGCCGAGCACGACAGCCTTCTCGCGCTATCGGCGACGCTTTATTTGGTCTGTTTCTCGCTGGTTCTGACGTCCGGTCATCTGACACGCAGCGCGGTCGGCGTCGGCGTCGGCGACGGGCTGACTTATCTGCTGGTGGCGATCTGCCCGATTCTCTATCTGACCGGGTGCTTCATCACCGGCGCGCCGATCCAGATTCACCGGATCTTCCTGGCGATGGCGGCGGCCGCGAGCTTCGCCGTTCTGGTCCAGATGGCGCTGCTTAGGCGGCGGGTGCGCGCGCAGTTTCCGAACCTCCGCCAAAGCGAATCGACCTTCGATCTGCGCACCTGGATCACGCGGTCGAGCAAGCTGTGCGTCTCGAGCGGGCTCGAAGCCGCCAATCAATATGCCGACGTGGTGATCATCGGCTATCTGACCTCGCCCTCCGTCGCCGGCGCCTATTTCGTCACGACGCGGATCGCCAACGCTTTCGCGATGGTGACCGGCGCGGTCTACATCTTCTCCACCCGCCACATTCCGAACCTGTACTACAACCAGCAGCATCGGCAGCTCGACAGCCTGCTGGATTCGGTCGCGTTGGTGACGCTGACGATCATCGTCGCCGGCCTGGTGGTGGTGCTCGGCGGCGGACACTGGATCCTCTACGCTTTCAATCCCGAGTACGTGTCGTATTACGGCGCACTGGCGATGCTGACCGCGGGAACCGCCGCCGTCGCGGCCTCAGGCCCGTCCGGCTCGATCCTGATGCTGACGGGACACGAGGGCCGCTATCTCGCCATCATCGGCGGCACGGTGCTGATGCGCGCCGTCGGCTTCTTCCTGCTGATCCCGTGGTTTGGCATTCCCGGAGCGGTGGCTGCGACGACGATCTCGTTCATCACGCTGGCGATCCTGCTGCGGAACGCCGCCAAGAGCGCGGCCGGCATCGACGGCTCGGTGCTGCGGCTGCTGACGCGGCTGCGGCACGGACGGATCTCGCTACGCCCCGAGTGAGCCGCGCGGGGCGAAGAACGATCGCTCAGTTCGATGTGAGGAATTTGGGGGTGTTTGCCCAAGCGCCTTTGGCGCCCGACTCTGGCGAGCTATTCGGCGCCGACGTCGAGATAGCCGCCCCGCCAATACACCAGCGCCTGCGGCCCGTCGTGGAAATGGACGGCTTCGACCCGGCCGATCACCAGCGCATGGCTGTTCCAGTCCATGATGCTGTCGACCGTGCAGTCGATCGCCGCCAACGCGTCGGCCAATAGCGGCGCCCCGGTGACCAGCTCGATCCAGTCGCCGCTGTCGTAACGCTGCGCGCCGCGGATTCCGTGGCGGCCGGCGAAGCGATCCGCAAGCTCGCGATGACCGCTGCCGAGGATGTTGACGCCGAAATTTCCCTGATCCCGGAGCACCGGGAGGATCGAGCAATCGCGATTGATGCAGACGATCAGCGACGGCGGCTCGGCGGACAATGAAGTCACCGAGGTCACCGTCAGACCGTTGCGGTCGTCGCCCTGCCCGCTGCTGACGATGCTGACGCCGCCGGCGAGATGCCGCATCGCGGCCTTGAAGGTCGCGGCCCCGGTGGCGCTCGCGGGAATGGTTGCCGGCCGCGCGTTCATGGTTCGCTCGCGAGTGAGATCAGCCAGTTGCGGAACAGGGCGTTGGCCGTGGTTTCGATGCCTTCGGCGGTGCCTTGCCGCAAAGCGAGATGCGGCAGCCTGGCGATGATCGCCGGATCCCGCGCCGCCTCGGCCTCTGCGCGAAACGCATCGAGCGCGTCTTCGATATCCGCATCGAAGTAGTCGACCGGAAATTCCGGATAATCGTGGCGCTCACCCGTCAGGAAGCGACCGATATCCCGCAGATACTCCCGCTGCAGCGAGGTGGCGTCGTATTCCGGATGCCCCTGGAAGAACACGAAGCGGCTGCGGCCCTGGCGCGCGAAGATATCGACGCCGGCATTCGGTGCATGCGTCAGCACCTCGTAGCCGCGCGCGGCGAGCCGATCGGCGGCCAGATCGTTCAGGCGCGAATGCGGCACCTTCAGCGGCGACGGCAGATCGCTCAGCAGCGCATCGTCATTCACCTGTTCGCCGGCAAAGACGCCGGAGCATTTTTGCGGCAGCCGCTCGCGCTCGATGCCGTCGAGATGCAGCACCGCCGCATGAGCGGCAAGGCACGACCAGATCGTCGACCGGGTATTGGCCTCGGCCCAGTCCACCAGCGCGCGCATTTCGTCCCAATAGGGTTCGCTCTGCAGCGTCGCCGCGCGCGGCTCGGCGCCGGTGACGATCAGACCGTCGAGTCGGATGTGGCGAAGATCGGCGATGTCGGCGTAAAGGCTGTCGATGCGTTGGCGGGTGGCCGGCGAACGCTGCACCGAGGGCAGCGCAAAGCAATGCAGCCGCACCAAATGCTCGCCGGAGCCGGCTCTGAGCAGCCGCATGAACTGGCGCTCGGTCGCCCGCAGCGCGGCGTCGCTCATATTGTTGACGAGGCCGATCTCGATCACCCTCGCGGCGGCGGAGCGATCCGGGCTGCGGCAATGATTGTCGACGCTCGCCGGCGCCAGCGTCGGGCTGTCGATCGGACCGGTCTTATCGAACAGCAGGGTCATGCCGCCTCGCCGCGTCTATTCCGCAGCCAGAAGGCGCGGCTGTTGACCGCTGGCCTGCGCCAGCGCCTGGTCGAGATCGGCGATGATATCGGAGATGTGCTCGATCCCGATCGACAGCCGGATCGTTTCCGGCAGTACGCCGGCGATGCGCTGCTGTTCGGCCGACATCTGGCGATGCGTCGTCGACGCCGGATGACAGGCCAGCGACTTGGCGTCACCGATATTGACCAGCCGGGTGACCAGCTTGAGCGCGTCATAGAAGCTCTTGCCGACCTCGAGGCCGCCTTTGATGCCGAAGGTGAACAGCGACGACGCCTGGCCGCCGAGATATTTCTGGACCAGTTCGTAATACGGGCTGTCGGGAAATCCGGTGTAGTTCACCCAGGCGACGCGCGGATCGTCGCGCAGAAACTCGGCCACCTTGCGCGCATTCTCGACGTGCCGCTCCATCCGCAGCGCGACGGTCTCGATCCCCTGCAGCAGCAGAAACGCGCTGAACGGCGACAGCACCGACCCCATGGTACGCTGAAACACGCTGCGGGCCCGCTCGATATAGGCGCGCGGACCGAAATGTTCGCTGTAGATCATGCCATGATAGGAATGATCCGGCTGGTTGAAGGCGGGAAAGCGCTGCGGCTGCGCCGACCAGTCGAACCGGCCGCTGTCGACGATCGCGCCGCCGAGCGTGGTGCCGTGGCCGCCGAGAAATTTGGTCAGCGAATGCACGACGATGTCCGCGCCGTAGTCGATCGGCTTGAGCAGGATCGGCGTCGCAACGGTGTTGTCGACGATCAGCGGCACGCCGTGCCGGTGCGCCACCTCGGCGATGCGCTCGATGTCGCAGATGTTCCCCGCGGGATTGCCGATGGTCTCGCAGAAGACGGCGCGCGTGTTCTCGTCGATCAGACGCTCGATCGCATCGGGCTGGTCACTCTCGGCGAAGCGACCGATGATCCCCTGCCGCGGCAGAACGTGCGACAGCAGCGTGTGCGTCGTGCCGTAGAGCTGCGGCACCGAAACGATATTGCCGCCGTGATCGGCAAGGTTGACGAAGGCGTAGTGCAGCGCAGCCTGCCCGCTGGCGACCGCGAGCGCGCCGACGCCGCCTTCAAGCTCGGCGACGCGCTTTTCCAGCACGTTGCTGGTCGGATTTGCGATCCGCGAGTAGCGATAGCCCTCGGTTTCGAGATTGAACAAAGCGGCGCCGTGATCGGCGCTGTCGAATGCATAGGAGGCTGTCTGATAGATCGGAACCGCGACCGCCTTGGTCGTCGGATCGGGATCGTAGCCGGCATGAATTGCAATCGTTTCGTTGCGCATGGGCTCACCTCCGCATCCGAGGCTGCAATTAACACGCAGTCCGCGGGTATCCTCCTTAGCTAGAGGGAAGAGGTTTAATCGACAACAAGTTTTGAGATCGACAACAAACTAACCCTAATTTCGAATGATAAATTGAATACAATTTGAATCGAATTTTCCGGATTGGTTCTGTTTACCTTGCGGACGCTTTGTTGCGGCCGATGCAATCAATCGTCAGTCGCATTCGAGTAAGTTGCACCGACAATTCTCACGATCTTGTCGGGCTGGCGTTCATGAACATCCAAGCAAGACCTGCGACGGACGACGCGCTGCAGACGCGTCGCGCGCAACCATCGGTGGCCAAAAGCTGGTTGAAGGCGATCGAGATCACGGCGCGGGTCGAGCAGGAGCCGCGACGACTGCTCGCAACCGTCATCGACGAATGGGCAGCCGTCGCACCGAACTCCCCCGCGATCGTGTCGGATCGCGACTCCTACAGCTACGCGGAGCTCGCGCGCCGCATCAACCGCTATGCGCGCTGGGCGCTGGAGAACGGGGTCGGCATCGGCGACGTCGTCTGCCTGCTGATGTCGAACCGGCCGGACTACGTCGCAGCCTGGCTCGGCATCACCAAGGTCGGCGGCGTGGTCGCGCTGATCAACACCCAGCTCGTCGGCGCATCGCTGGCGCATTGCATCGACGTCGCGCGGCCCGGACACATCATCGTCGGCGAGGAATTCGTCGACGCGTGGGAGAGCGCCCGCGCGCATCTCGGAGCGGCTCCGCGAATCTGGCTCCATGGCGGGACCGCAGGAGACGATACGCTGGACCATGCGCTCGCGGCGCTCGACAGCGCTGCGCTGACGCCGCAGGAGCAGCGCGACGTCGGCATCGACGATCTGGCGCTGCTGATCTACACATCCGGCACCACCGGCCTGCCCAAGGCGGCGCGCGTCAGCCATCGCCGGGTGATGGGCTGGGCCGGCTGGTTCGCGGGGCTGACCGACGCCGCGCCGGACGATCGGATGTACAACTGCCTGCCGATCTATCACAGCGTCGGCGGCGTGGTCGCGACCGGCAGCATGCTGATGGCGGGAGGCTCGGTGGTGATCGCCGAGAAGTTCTCCGCGAGCCGGTTCTGGGACGACATCGTCCGCTGGGACTGCACGCTGTTTCAATACATCGGAGAACTCTGCCGCTATCTGCTGCAGGCGCCGCCATCCGACCACGACACCCGGCATCGGCTGCGGCTGTGCTGCGGCAATGGATTGCGCGGTGAGATCTGGGAGCCGTTCCAGGCGCGCTTTGCGATCCCGCGCATCCTGGAATTCTACGCGTCGACCGAGGGCAATTTCTCGCTCTACAATGTCGAGGGCAAGCCCGGCGCGATCGGGCGCATTCCCTCATTTCTGGCTCATCGCTTTCCCGCGGCGATCGTCAAATTCGACGTCGAGACCGGCGGTCCGCTGCGCGACGAGAACGGACTGTGCATCCGTTGCGCCCGCGGCGAAACCGGAGAAGCGATCGGCCGGATCGGCGAGGCGCGCGACAGCGGCGGCCGGTTCGAAGGCTACACCAACGATTCCGAAACCGAGAAGAAGGTGCTCCGCGACGTGTTCGCCGCAGGCGACGCGTGGTTTCGCACCGGCGACCTGATGAGGCTCGACGACAAGGGCTTCTTCCATTTCGTCGACCGGATCGGCGACACCTTCCGCTGGAAGGGCGAGAACGTCGCGGCGAGCGAGGTCGCCGAGACGATCGCCGCCTGCCCCGGCGTGATCGACGCCAGCGTCTACGGCGTGTCGGTGCCCCACACGGACGGCCGCGCCGGTATGGCGGCGCTGGTCGTCGACGAACGCTTCGATCTCGCGGCGCTGCATCGCCATCTCGTCGAACGGCTGCCGGCCTATGCGCGCCCGGTCTTCATCCGGATCCAGGCCGCGCTGCAGATCACCGGCACATTCAAGCAGAACAAGCAGGATTTGATCCGCGACGGTTTCGATCCCGTCGTGGTGAGCGATCCGCTGTATCTCGGCGATGCGACCGCAGCCGGCTACGTCGTGCTCGATGAGCCCCTGCATCGCCGGATCGCGGCCGGCACACTGCGGCTTTGAGACGCGCGAACGACCCCGTTGGAAACCTGCTAAAATTCTTCAGCAGCGGCTCGGCCGCTCAGCAATGGATCAGCACGATGGCTCCCGCAATTGCACCGATCAGCTTCTCCAAAACGTGGACGTTCTTCGAAGGCGACTGGCACGACGGCAATGTGCCGATCATGGGGCCGCGCACCCACGCCGCCTGGCTCGGCTCGATGGTGTTCGACGGCGCGCGCGCCTTCGAGGGCGTGACGCCCGACCTCGACAGGCATATCGCGCGGATCAATCAGTCGGCGATCAACTTCAGGCTGAAGCCGCAGGTCGACGCCGACACCTGGCTCGGCCTGGTGCGCGACGGCCTGAAGCGCTTCGACGCCGATGCCGAGCTGTACATTCGGCCGATGTATTGGGCGCAGAACGGATCCGGAGGCGGCGTGCTGTTCGATCCGGAGACCACCAATTGGTGCCTGTGCATCTATGAAGCGCCGATGCCGAAGCCGACCGGCCTCGCGATCACGCTGTCGCCGTTCCGCCGGCCCACTGCGGAGTGCGCGCCGGTCGACGCCAAGGCCGGCTGTCTCTATCCCAACAATTCGCGCGCGATGATGGAGGCGCAGAGCCGCGGCTTCGGCAATTGCCTGCTGCGCGACATGCTCGGCAACATCGCCGAACTCGGCAACTCCAACATCTTCATGGCGAAGGACGGCGTCGTCTACACGCCGGCGCCGAACGGCACCTTCCTCAACGGGGTGACACGGCAGCGCGTGATCGATCTGCTGCGCGGCGACGGCGTCGTCGTGCGCGAGACCACGCTGAGCTATCAGGACTTCGAGGCCGCGGACGAAATCTTCTCCAGCGGCAATTTCGCCAAGGTCACGCCGGTGATCCGGATCGACGACCGCTCGCTGCAGCCGGGGCCGTTCTTCGCCAAAGCGCGCAAGCTGTATTGGGACTTCGCGCACGCCTGAACGCGCGCGACGATTCCGTCACGGGTGCGCGCCCGCCCTTCTTGACAAAATTCCTATAGGATCATATACCCAGTACATCCCGCCTCACCGAGAGGGGCGGCTCGCGATCGTCACGGACGCGGGGCGGGATGCGGTGGCGACGCCGCGGTGTTCGATGCAGGGGAGTGCGTTCGAGTAATCGGGCGCGCGAAGCAGGCTGACG